>Ga0156279_147_pt1 | contig 130729 bp, 121 predicted proteins | sample RifCSPlowO2_12_FD_107928 | JGI IMG/M metagenome (GOLD analysis project Ga0156279, IMG submission 107928) | Acidobacteria bacterium RIFCSPLOWO2_12_FULL_68_19 | reverse complement strand
GCCTCAGCTCTCACACGGCGTGGTAAGTCAACCAAGTGTTACCCATGTCCCCGGACTAATCTGTTACTCATGTCCCCGGCCGCTCAGACGGACCGGTGACAACCAGAACTGTGCCGTCTTGGCCTCGCGACCCACGTGCACATGGACCGGCTCGTTCCGGTCGCTGGCGAAGAAGAAGAACCGGTATGGGCCGCTCCGGAGGACCGTCGGGCTCACCCGAGCGATTGTTGCAGTTTCGGCGATTTGTTACCACGGCCCGTGAGTTCGTCCTGTTGAACCCCCGTAACGCTGCAACCCGCAGAATCGAAACGCGATTCCAGCAGAAACACGTGCCGTCCTCCGCGTGGTTACGCGCCACGCTCCGCGCGTATTCCACGCGTAGTCGCGAGATAAGTACCGATCATCGCCAAGGGACTTTCTAATCGGGTCCGATCCGGCCACAAGTCCCTTCGGCGTCACTCAGAGCGCGTTGCGAAATTAAACCGCCGTGCTCACGCGTGTTGACACAGCGCGGCGGGTCCTGTCGCCGGGTTGCCCCACCCGTCCTCGGCGCCAAAAACATGATCACGGGTGAGGCGCCTGCGCGGCGGGCGGGGCGGCCCCACCCGGTGCCACCCGCTCGCGGCTGGCTGCGCTGTCAACACGCGTGAGCACCGGAGGGCCCTGAGGCACCCTCTTGTACTTTGATCGCGAGCTTGGTACTTTCGCGTGACCGACAGGAGGTGGTCATGCATTACCAAGCCATTGATCGATGACGCCTTATGGATCCGAATCGAACCGCTCCTGCCGAAACGACGGCCACGCAACCGGCAGTACGCAGGGCGCAAACCCATTCCCGCCCGCGCCGCACTGACCGGGATTCTCTTCGTGCTCCGCAGCGGGATCCCCTGGAACATGTTGCCGCGTGAAATGGGCTGTGGCTCCGGCACCACGTGTTGGCGCCGGCTGGTCCGCTGGCAACGCGCGGGCGTGTGGAAGCGGTTACACGCGGTGTTATTAGCGGAATTACGCCAGCGCGGCGACCTCGATCTCGCGCGCGCCGTGATCGACAGCGCCTCCCTCCGCGCGTTGCGCGGGGGAACAAAACTGGACCGAACCCTACCGATCGCCGCAAGGCCGGGTCGAAGCATCATGTTCTCACCGACGCGCACGGGATTCCGCTCGTCGCGACGCTGACCGCCGCCAATCGGAATGACATCACGGAATTGCTCCCCCTGGTCGACGCCATGCCGCCGCTGCGGGGCCGGCCTGGCCGGCCGGTGCGGAAGCCGGCGCTGATCCAAGGGGACCGCGCCTACGACTCCCAGCCCCACCGTGACGTGCTCCACCGTCGTGGCATCCGGACGCAACTCGCCAAGCGGCGCACCGACCACGGTAGCGGGCTCGGGCGCACCCGGTGGGTCGTCGAGCGCACGCTGGCCTGGCTCCATCGGTTCCGTCGGTTGGCCGTGCGCTACGAGCGCCGGGCCTGTGTGCACGACGCCTTCCTCACCCTCGGGTGCGCCCTCGTATGCTGGTACTTTCTGAAACCCGTCAGTTAATTTCGCAACGTGCTTTTAGGAACGAAGAACGAGAGGGGACATTTCTATTTCGCTTTGACAGTATGAAATGACCGGCCAGATCGGCGAAGGCGGCATGGGGCAGGTGTACCGGGCGTCGGACACGAAGCTGAAGCGTCAGGTCGCCATCAAGCTCCTCCCGCCGTCGCTTACGGCCGACCCCGACCCTCTGGCCCGGTGCAGGACTGGCAGCCCGACGCGAAGAAGTAACGCCACCTCGACGTGACGATGGAGGCGAGATCCCTTACACTGAAATCTGGAAGGAACTGACAGGTGCCTCTGCTCGATTGGTCCCAGTGCCCGGCGGTCGAGAGCATTCCCGGCAAAGTGAGCGGGGCCTGGGTGCTCCGCAACACGCGCATGCCCGTCGCCACGATTTTCGAGAACCTCGAGGCGGGGGCAAATATCGACGACATCCTGGCGTGGTACGACGGGCTGGACCGCGACCAGGTGAAGGCCGTCATCGAATTTGCGGCACGCAGCCTCGACACGCCGGTGGCCAGCCGCTGAATGCGCGTGCTGTTCGATCAGGCCACCCCGGTCCCGATTCGCGGATTTCTTGTCGATCACACAGTGCGCACGGCCGCGCAGGAGCACTGGGACACGCTGAAGAACGGCGACCTGTTGACCGCGGCCGAGCACGCGGGCTTCGAGGTCTTCGTGACCACCGACAAGCAGATGCGGTATCAACTGAACATGGCCGGCCGGACCATTGCGGTCGTCGTCATCGGGGTTCAACAGTGGCCAGCCCTTCAGCCACACGTCGCGCTCGTCGTAGCTGCCGTGAACGCCGCGGCGCCTGGAAGTTTCACTGACGTGGATATTCCGGTCGACTGACCGCCCGCCCGACAACCCGAGGCGAAGAAAGTAGCCCTCGCGCGGAGGATAACTCCTCCCTTGTCGCCAAGGGATTGCTAACGGCTGAACAGCTCTCGCGAGCGGGCCCGACACGGGGCGCCCCAGTGTCAGGCCGCACAAGATCCAAGAAACCTTCTCGGTGTCCCGGTGCCTCGGTGTTTCGTGGGGAGTCTTCCGCGGGAGCACTCGGTGTGCTCAGTCCTCGGGCTCACTGAACGCGTCGAGCAACATCGGCGCCAGTGCATGCATGCCGCCGACGGAGGGGCGCTCGGGGATGAGCCCGGGGCGGAAGCCGTGCGCGAGAAGGCGATCCAGGACCTCTCCACTGCGGCCGATCACGTGCACCGGCACGTCCCACGGCGCAGTGGGGCCCGAGACGGCCGAGGGCGGCTGGTGGTCTCCCACGACGATCAACACGAGGTCGTCTTCGCGCCGGCGCAGATACCCGGCAAGCGACTCGAACTCGTACGCCGTGGCGCGCACGTAGCTCGGCCGCAGATTCCTCAGATCGGGACGCTCGCCCAGCGCCCGCGCCGCGTCGCGTACGTCGTACGGCTCCCTCGTCAGCAGCCGCGCCCAGTCCGGCTGGTACGGGGCGACCGGGCCGAAAGGCGCGTGCGTGCTGCTCGTGGGGAACACGGCGAAGACCGGCGCGCGCGGCCGCCGGGTCCGCTCCAGATCGTCGAGCTTGGCAAGGGCGTACTGATCCGGAATGCTCCACCACCCGAACTGCGGCCCCGGATACGCGAGGTCGTCACGGCCGTAGACGGCGTCGAAACCGTAGAACTGTCCCTCCGGCCAGGCCTGCCGCATGCCCGGCATCAGCGCCACCGTGCGGTAGCCCCGCCGTTCGAACGCGGCGAGGATCGTCTCGCGACGCGAGGCCATCAGCGCCGCGTACGCGTACTGGTCGCGCACCTCCACGCCGGTGAGCAGCGTCAGGTGCGCGAGCCACGAGGAGGCGCCGAAGGTGGGCGAGGCGACATAGGCCGAGACGATGCGGCGGCCCGTCTGCTGGACGGCGGCGTCGAGCGCCGCGCGCGCGCCGGCGAGGCCGGCGGCGACGGCGGGCTCGTCGTAGGTGACTGCCCCATACGATTCCAGGAAGACGAGCAACACGTCGGCGCCGGCGAGCGCGCGGAGGTTGGCGTCGAGCGAAGGGCCGGCGGGAAGCGGACGGGCCGCCTGGCCGGTGGTGGCCAGCACGAAGCGCGCCTGCCGCACGTAGGCGGGCGTCACCGGACGGGCGAACGCCGCGCGGATCGGACCGACGTCGATGTCGGCTTCGATGTGCGGATTCGTGTCGACCGGGGTCGCAACGCCGTACAAGAGGATTATTGCCGCGGCAAGCGAGCCGAGCGCCAGCCGGCCGCCGCGCCGCTCCATCGCCGCGGCGACGTGTCGAAGCGCGAGGCGCGCCACGACGTACACGACGCCGACTGCCACCGCCGCCGACACGACGACGGAGGCAACCAGCCACCACGGCGCGGCACGGGCGAGCATCGCCGCCACGTTGCCGAGGTGGGCCGAGTCCCAGTAGAGGTTGAACTCGCGGCCGTAGAGCCCGGGGCCGGTGACCGCAAGGTAGCGGCCGATGACGAGGAGAACCCAGACGGCCGCCAGGATGCGCGCGAGCCGCGGCGCCCATCGGCGGGCGGCGGCGAGGAGCAGGACGCAGGCGGCCAGCTCGATCGAGAGGGCGGTGCCGAACCGGATCGCCGGCGTGGGCCACACGTTCTCGAAGGTGAGCGACGCGTTCAGGAGGACGAGCGAGACGCCAGCCGCCGGCCACACGCGCCAGCCGCGCACGAGCTGTCGAGCCACCGCGTTACACCGAGGAGAGCAGGTGGCCCAGCTTTTCCTTCTTGGTCCTGAGATAGCGTTCGCTCGAGGCGGTCGGCGGAATCTCGATCGGCAGCCGCTCGCTGACCGACAGCCCTTCGCCGGTGACGCCCGCCAGCTTCTTCGGATTGTTGCTGAGCAGCCGCATCGTCTTCACGCCGAGGCCGCGGAGGATCCGGATGCCGGCGCGATAGTCGCGCAGGTCGGCCGGAAAGCCGAGACGCTCGTTCGCCTCGACGGTGTCGACGCCCTGATCCTGCAGCGCGTAGGCGCGGATCTTGTGCACGAGCCCGATGCCGCGCCCCTCCTGGTCGAGGTAGAGCAGCACGCCGCGCCCTTCGTCCACGATCTGCTGCAGCGCGGCATGGAGCTGGCGGCCGCAGTCGCACCGCGCCGAGTGGAAGAGATCGCCTGTCAGGCAGGATGAGTGGACGCGGGTCAGCACGTTCTCGCCGTTGCCGATCTCGCCCCGCACGAGCGCGACGTGCGTCTCGCCGGAGAAGAGGTTCTTGAATACGTGGATGTCGAACGCTCCGTACTCGGTGGGCAGCGTCGCCGAGGCCACGCAGCGGACCGGCGGCAGGCGCAGCAGGGCGTTGAGCGCGGCGAGCGGGCGGCGAACCCAGGACATCATAAGGGGCACCAGAAATTGTCTTCGTGAGAGCCGTGGGCCTGTAATCGTAGGTGGCCCCGGAGGCGCTGTCAAACCGGCGCCTGACGGGTCGCCCGAGCGTACTCTGAAATCGTTTCGACGGGGTATGATTTGCGGCGCCTGGAGCGTTCGGCGTCACCCGGGCGAGAGGAGTCGGCAGATGCGCGCGATGGGAATCGGAATCTGTGCGGGTGTGATGATCGCCCTGGCCGCGGTCGCGGGGCTGAGCCAGACCGGCGGCAGTCAGCAGAAGATGCTCGGTGGCATGGTGCTCGGCCTGCCGGCGCCATCCAACAGGACGGTCGACTGGCCGGCCACCAACATCAGCGCCGGCTTCAAGGAGATGGTCGGCAGGAAGCTCGAGAGCCAGCGTATTCTCGAGGGAGGCGTCTTCAACTTCAACCTGCGACGGGAGACCGCCGCGGAAGAAGGCGCCGGCACCCACGGCAAGAAAGCCGATCTGTACCTGATTCGATCGGGCGAAGCGACGCTCACGACCGACGGCGAGCTGATCGGTCCCAAGGCCGCCGAGGGCGGCGCCGGCGCCAAGGAAGGCGACATCGACGGCAGCGGCATTCGCAACGGCAAGTCGCGGACCGTCCGCGCCGGCGACGTCGTGTTCATTCCGCCCGGCGTGCCGCATCAGATCACGGCGGTCAACGGCGAGGTGCAGTACCTGCTGTTCCGCTGGGACACGAGGTAGTAGGTGGTAGGTGGTAGGTGGTAGGCGGTAGGTGGTAGGTGGTAGGTGGTAGGCGGTAGGCGGCAAGAACGTCCTCTTCGGCCACGACCTACTGCCCTCTGCCTCCTGCCTGCCGTTGGTGGGATATGGCCGAGGACAAGTCGCTGAAGTCCGCCTACGAGCTCGCGATGGAGCGGCTGCGGAAGCAGGACGAGCAGTCCGGCGTCGAGCAGCGGCGGCCGACCGACGCGCAGAAGGCGGCGATGGCGGAGGTGCGGAACTTCTACGAGGCCAAGATGGCCGAGCTCGACGTGCTGCAGCAGTCGCGGCTGCGCAGGACGTTCGATCCGGCCGAGCGGGAGACGATCGAGACGGACCTCCGGCGCGACCGGGAGCGGCTCGTGTCCGAACGCGACGCGAAGATCGAGAAGATCCGTCGCGGCGAGCAGCCGTGAACCGCCGTTACTGGCTCTTTGCGTGCGCTTCGGCGATGACGAGCGGGTAGGTCTTGGCCACCTTCGCTTCGATCGCCTGGCGCTCGGCGGCCGGCGCGGTGGCGAGCCGCGCCCGCAGCCGGAGGCGCTTGGCGCGCCGGTGGCGCCGCTGACGGATGACGCGCTTTCGCAGGGTCGCACTCATGTCTCCTTTCTTATCAGAATTCGCCCTCCAGGTGGAGAGATAGTGGAAACGATGCTCATCGACGGCCAGTCCGTCGGCGCGCACGACGGGCGGGTCATCGACGTCGAGAATCCCGCCACGCGCACGGTGATCGCGCAGGTGCCGCGGGCGGGCGAGGCGGACGTCGACCGGGCGGTGCAGGCGGCCGCCCGGGCGTTCGAGACGTGGCGGAGGGCGCCGCCCCGCGAGCGCGGCCGGCGGCTGCTGGAGGTTGCCGACGCGATGGAGGCCGAGACCGAGACCATCGCACACCTGGTCGCGCGCGAAACCGGCAATGCCATCCGGACGCAGGCGCGTCCCGAAGTCAAGGGCGCGGTCGACGTGTTCCGGTACTTCGGCGGCGTGGCCGGCGAGCTGAAGGGCGAGACGATCCCGCTCGGCGAGCACATGCTGTGCTACACGCGGCGCGAGCCGATTGGGGTGGTGGGCGCCATCGTCCCGTGGAACGCGCCGGTCGTGCTCGGCGCGCTGAAAGTGGCGATGGCCGTGGCGGCCGGCAACACGCTCGTGCTCAAGGCCGCCGAGGACGCGCCGCTCGGGCTGCTGCGCGTCGCGAGGCTCTGCGGCGAGCAACTGCCGGCCGGGGTCCTCAATCTCCTCACCGGGTACGGCGAAGAGTGCGGCGCCGCCCTCGCCCGCCATCCGCTCGTCCGCAAGCTGTCGTTCACCGGCTCGACCGAGGTCGGCAGGCTGATCATGCACGCCGCGGCCGATCGCATCGTCCCCGTGTCGCTCGAGCTTGGCGGAAAGAGCCCGGCGATCGTGTTTCCGGACGCCTGCGACGACCGCACCGTCGACGGCGTCATCTCGGGCATGCGGTTCACGCGGCAGGGACAGTCGTGCACGGCCGGGTCGCGCCTCTTGCTCCACCGGTCGATCTTCGACGCGTTTCTCGACAAGCTGTCGGCCAGGCTGACCACGCTGAAGATAGGCGACCCGAGCGACGAGGCGACCGACATGGGCGCCATCATCAACCGGCGGCAGTTCGACCGGGTCTGCGCGTATATCGAAGACGGTCTCGGTCGGCCCGATGCCCGCGTCGTGATCGGCGGGCTGCCGCCGAAGGAAGGACCGCTCGCGCAAGGGTATTTCGTCCAGCCCACGGTGTTTGCCGGCGTCGGCCACGAGTGGCGGATCGCCCGGGAGGAGATCTTCGGTCCCGTGCTCGTCGCGATCCCGTGGGAGGACGAGCGTGACGCGGTCCGGATGGCGAACGACAGCCATTACGGACTGGCGGCCTACGTCTGGACGCGCGACATCCGGACGGCGCTCGCCACGGCGCACGCGATCGAATCGGGCTGGGTGCAGGTCAATCAGGGACTGGGACAGTTTCCGGGACAGGCGTACGGCGGATTCAAGCAGAGCGGCATCGGCCGCGAGTACTCGCTCGAGGGCATGCTCGACAGCTACACGCAGCGCAAGTCGGTGACGGTGAGTCTGCAATGACACGGCTGGTTCGTCTCGTCCTGGTCCTGTGCGCCGCGTTCGCGGTGGCGCCGGCGGCCGCTCCGGCGCCCTTCGGCCGGGCTCAGGGCGTCCCGAGCGCGAGTCGAGAGACGCAGGCGCCGGAGTCGCGGCCGATGGGGGGCAAGAAGTCGGTGACGACCTTCTTCGTCACGAGCCGGGGGATCGGCCGCGGCGGCGACCTCGGCGGGTTGACCGGCGCCGACGCGCACTGTCAGGCGCTGGCGGCAGCGGAAGGCTCCGGCGACCATACCTGGCGCGCGTACCTCAGCGCCTCCGCCGGCGCCGGGCAGCCGGCGGTCAACGCCCGCGACCGCATTGGACGAGGCCCCTGGTACAACGCGGAGGGGACGCTCGTGGCCTCCAGCGTCGAGGAGCTGCACCGCAACAACAAGTTCGGTAAGGAGCTTGCCGTCTCCGAGCGGCTCGATCCGATCAACGGTGTCGGCGACACTCCCAACATGCACGACATCCTGACCGGCTCGCGGCCGGACGGCTCCGCCTTTCCGCCGGGCGACGACCTCACGTGCGGCAACTGGCGGTCGAGCGGCGCTGGGAGAGCGCAGGTGGGCCACCACGATCGGCGCGGCCAGGGGGCCGCCGCCGGTTCGTGGAACTCGGCGCACGCCTCGCGCGGATGCGGCCAGAGGGATCTGGCCAGCACGGGCGGCGCGGGCCTCTTCTACTGTTTCGCCGTCGACTGAGCGCGCGTCGCCGGCGCCGGCGTTGCGCAGCAGATCTCGACAGGCCCCTCGGACCGATGACTCGTCCCTTCCTCGCCATCGCGCATCGCGGCGCCCGGGCGTTCGCGCCCGAGAACACGCTGCCGGCCATTCGCGCCGCCGCGCGGCTCGGCGCCAACGTCGTGGAGCTCGACGTGCAGACGTCGCGCGACGGCGAGCTCGTCGTCTTCCACGACGACACGATTCTCCGGTGCTCCGACGGGCTCTCCAAGTTCCCTGGGCATCGCGACTACAGCGTCGGCGCCTTCACGTGGGAGGAGCTGTCGGTCCTCGACGTCGGCGCCTGGTACGTCCACGAGCTCGCCAGGCCGGCATCTCTCCGGCAACCGTACCTGCGCGATCTCGGGGAGGAGGAGCTTCGCGAGGGGGTGACGCCCGCGGCCGCCCACGAGTACGGGTCGGGTCGCTTGCGCATGCCCCGGCTGCGCGACGCGCTGGCAACGGCGCGCGAGTGCCGGCTCTCGGTCGTGCTCGACCTGAAGGCGACGGCGCGCGGCGATCCGGCGCTCGCCCGCCGGACGGTGGAGACCGTCCGCGATCTCCGCATCGACGACGAGACGCTCGTCTCCTCGTTCGATCACCTGCTGCTGGCGGAGGTGCGCCGTCTCGCGCCGACGATCGCCACGGGCGTGCTGACGAGCCACCGCCTGTACCACGCACGCGAGTACCTCGCCGCGCTCGATGCGGACGCGCTCCATTCGACCGACGGCCTGGACGCCGCCACGATTGGAGCGCTGACGAGCGCCGGGCTGTGGGTGAACATCTGGACGGTCAACGCGGGCTCGCGCATGCGCGCCCTGATCGAGGCGGGCGTGACCGGCATCTTCACCGACTACCCGAACCGGCTCGCCGAGGCGGTGCAGGCGACCGGTGTTCGTGCTCCGCTCCGGCCGCGCCTGCGGCGCCAGCCCGGCTAGCGCGGGCAGGTCGTGGGGCGAGCCTTTCAGGCTCGCCACGCGAACCCGAAGGGTTCGCGCCACAATAAGTGTGTGGCGGCCTGGGAGCACTTCGCGCACGATGCGGACATCGGGGTGGTGGGCACCGGGGCGACCAGAGCCGAGGCGTTCCGGCAGGCGGCGCTGGCGCTCGTCGCGGTCGTCACGGACCCGGCCGGGGTGAGGCCGCTCGAGTCGGTGTCCATCACGTGTCGGGCGTCGAGCGACGAGCTGCTCCTCGTCGAGTGGCTCAATGCCGTGATCTACGAGATGGCCGTGCGCGGGATGCTCTTCGGCGAGTTCTCGGTCGACATCACGGACGAAGAGCTGCGCGCCACCGCGCGCGGCGAGCCGGTCGACGTGGCGCGGCACGAGCCGGCGGTCGAGGTGAAGGGGGCGACGCTGACGGCGCTCGAGGTGCGTGAAGGGCCCGGCGGCTGGCGGGCGCAATGTGTGGTCGATGTGTGATCCTGACGTGGAGCGATCGAGACGTCGTTCACGCTTCTATGTTCGAGTGTTCTCGGTTCGTGTTCGGGGTTCGTGTTCGGGGTTCGGTGCTGGGTTCGAGATTCGAGGGTTCGGGGTTGCAATGAACACGAACCGAGAAGCGAGAAGTCAGAAGCGTGAACGACGACGTATGACATGGACCTCTCCTCCCTGACGCGAAAGTCCGAGCACGAGTGGTGGATTCCGCCCACCGGCGGGATGCGCGTGCCCGGCGTGATCTACGGCTCCGCCGCGCTGGTCCGCGACATGGACGAAAAGGTGCGCGAGCAGGTGACGCACGTGGCGATGCTGCCGGGCATCCAGCGGGCGTCGTATGCGATGCCGGACGCGCACTGGGGGTACGGGTTTCCCATCGGCGGCGTCGCGGCGTTCGATCCGCGGGAAGGGGGCGTCGTCTCGGCGGGCGGCGTCGGGTTCGACATCTCGTGCGGCGTGAGGACGCTGCACACGGGGCTGGGTGCCGGCGATGTCGAGCCGCTCGTGGCCCGGCTCGCGCAGGAGCTGTCGCGGAGCGTTCCGGCCGGCGTCGGCAGCCGCGGGCGCATTCACCTGGACGATCGGGAGCTCGACGCGATGCTGGAGGGGGGCGCGCGCTGGGCGGTCGAGCGCGGCTACGGCGTCGAGGCGGATCTCGACCGCATCGAGGAGCACGGACGCGCCGCCGGCGCGGCGCCCTCGGCCGTCTCGCCGCGGGCGCGGCGTCGGCAGCAGGACGAGATGGGGACGCTCGGGTCCGGCAATCATTACCTCGAGCTGCAGCGTGTGGCGGCGATCTACGACGACGCGGTGGCTCGGGCGTTCGGCGTCTCCCTCGATGACGTGGTCGTGTCGATTCACTGCGGATCGAGGGGATTGGGCCACCAGATCGGCACCGAGTTCCTCCGCGACATGGCCGCCTCGGCGCCGCGCTTCGGCATCGTGCTGCCCGATCTCGAGCTGGCGTGCGCGCCGGTCGACTCCGAGATCGGTCAGCGCTACCTCGGCGCGATGCGCGCCGGCATCAACTGCGCGCTCGCGAACCGGCAGATCATCACGCACCTCCTGCGGAAGGCGTTCGCCACGGCGGCGCCCCGGGCGGCCCTCACGCTCCTCTACGACGTGTCGCACAACACGTGCAAGCTCGAGACGCACACGGTGGACGGCCGGGCGAAGCCCGTGTTCATCCACCGGAAAGGGGCGACGCGGTCCCTTGGTCCGGGACATCCCGACATTCCGGCGGCGCTTCGTGATGTGGGGCAGCCCGTGCTCGTCGGCGGCACGATGGGGACCGAGTCGTACATCCTCGTCGGGACGCCGGAGAGCGAGCGCCTGTCGTTTTCCTCGTCGTGCCACGGCGCGGGCCGGGCGATGAGCCGGACTCAGGCGCTGCGGACGTGGAAGGGGCGGCAGGTGATCGACGAGCTGGCGGCGCGCGGCATCGTCGTCCGGAGTCCCTCGCCGCGTGGCGTCGCCGAGGAGGCGCCAGGCGCCTACAAGGACGTGAGCGCCGTGGTCGACGCCGCGCATGCGGCTGGGCTGTCGCGCAAGGTGGCGCGGCTCGTCCCGCTCGTGTGCGTGAAAGGGTGAGCGGCTACTTCGCCGGCACCGCCCGCGGGAGCTGGTCCACCAGCCGCTTCAGCGCTCCCTCGACCTCGTACAGTGTTTCGCGAAAACGCGGCGAGTCGGTGTGTGACTCCTCCTTGCGCAGATCCACCACCTTGGGCTCGAGCCACTCCCGCAGCACGCTCGCTTCCCGCTCCGAAAGAGAGATGGTCACCATCGCTACCTCCCTGCGCTTCCACCCCATCGCGCAGGCGTGCGCGATGGGGACCCCGGGCCTTGGGCCCGAGGCCTACGTCTTGATGAATGTGCCCGACCGCAGCTCGGCGTAGGCCTGTCGCAGTTCCGCTTCCGTGTTCATCACGATGGGTCCGTGCCACGCCACAGGCTCCTCGATCGGCTGCCCGGAAACGAGCAGGAACCGGATCCCACGCTCGCCCGCCTGGACGACGACGTGGTCGCCGCGGTCGAAGACGACGAGTGTCCGGTTCTCGACCTCGTCTGGCGGGTCCGAAAGGACCCGCCCCATATCTGAGGGCGATCGGAGGCCGGGTCCTGTTGGACCCGGTGCACTGACGTGGTCCGTCTGGACCTCGCGCGGCTCTGACGCGTCGCGGAACCGACCCGAGCCGTCGAAGATGTATGCGAACGCATTGCGCACCGTCTCGACCGGCAGCTGTTTCCGCACGCCCGGCGGCACGAAGACGTCGAGATAGCGCGGATCGGCGGCGACGCCGTCGACCGGACCGCTCCGGCCCCAGAAGCTGCCGCAGATCACGCGAACGCGCGTCCCGTCGTCGTCGACGATCTCCGGGATGTCGGCGGCCTTCACGTCCTGATACCGGGGTTTTGTCATCTTCAGCGACGAAGGAAGGTTGGCCCAGAGCTGAAAGCCGTGCATCCGGCCCTGTATGTCGCCCTTCGGCATCTCCTGGTGCAGGATGCCGCTGCCGGCGGTCATCCACTGGACGTCGCCCGCACCGAGGTTCCCCTGGTTGCCGAGACTGTCGCCGTGCTCGACGGTGCCGGCCAGGACGTAGGTGATCGTTTCGATGCCGCGGTGCGGGTGCCACGGAAAGCCGGCGAGGTAGTCCGAGGGGTCGTTGTTTCGAAAATCGTCGAGCAGCAGGAAGGGATCGAAGTCGGCCGTGTCGCCGAAGCCGAACGCCCGGCGCAGCCGCACGCCGGCCCCTTCGAGTGTCGGCTTCGACTGGACGAGGCGCTTGACGGGTCGAATCGACATATCTCAAGGATATCGCAGGCGGTAGCCGGTAGCTGGTAGCCAAACAACGATCTGCCGGCTGTCGGGGAAGCGGGCGTCCGACGCGTGTCGGTCCGACTGTGCCGTTGACAGCGAGGGGTCCATCACGAGCGGGGCGACGAGCGCGTACAATAGGGTGCTCGCACGTTGATGATTGTCAGTCCGCCGAGTGAACGTTCGTTTGGCATCAGTGTCGGCAGCGTGTGCCTGGCGGCGGGCGCGCTGTTTCTCTGGCGCGGCCGTCCGACCGTCAGCCTCGCTCTGCTCGTCGTCGGCGGCCTCCTCGTCGGGTGTGCGCTCGTGGCGCCGTCGGCGCTGCGGGTGCCGAACCGCTACTGGTGGCGGTTTGCGCAGGCGCTCGGATGGGTCAACGCCCGCGTGCTGCTCACGCTGTTCTTCGCGCTGGTGCTCACGCCGGTCGGTCTCGTCATGCGGCTCGTCGGCCGCAACCCGCTGCGGCCGGCGCAGCCGCAGACGAGCTGGAGCCCGTATTCAGCTCGGCGGCGCGATCCGAAGCATTACGAGCGGATGTTTTGACGCAGGGCGGGGCCCCCCGACCCGCCGGAGACACATATGGCGAAATCTGACGTGCTGCGCGAGTTCTGGGAGTTCCTGAAGCAGGAGAAGAAGTACTGGCTCGCCCCGATCGTGCTGGTGCTCCTGCTGTTCGGGCTGCTGCTGGTGTTCGCGCAGTCGAGCGCGGTCGCGCCGTTCATCTACACGCTCTTCTGAGTCCGGGTTGTTCATGAACGTGTCGGTCGAAGAGGCTCGTTCGCCGCGAAACAGCCCTCCGCGCGCCGGACACACGCTGCTCCGGCCTTTCGTTTCGTGCTCGAGCTTCCGTGACACGGCTGGACAGGAGGCCCTCCGCCCGCGGGCAGGGCCGCCGACCTCTGCGCGGTCAGTGCTCCACCAGATGAGTAAGTTGATTTTCGGGGTCAAGCGGGATGCCGGCGGAACGCGCGACGGCGGTTCGATCCGTATCGGTAGACGAGGAAGTGTGCGTCGAAGGCGAAGACGTCCTCGAGTCCCAGGCGCTCCATCAGTGCGAACGAGGCGCAATCGGTGAAGCTGAAGTCCTGATCGGCGAACTCCTGGGCGATCCGCCACGCAGCCTCCAGGTCGGATGCTTCGATCGTCAGGATCGGCACACGTCCGTCGCGCAGCGTCTCCCAAAACGTCATCGCGGCCGCCCGGCCAAGGTGTGAGGCCAGCAGGGTCCATGTTTCGGCGACGATCAGGTCGGACGTCACGAGGCGGTTTTCAGTTGCATGGGCCAAGTAGAATTGCGACGCCCGGCCGTGGTGCCGGTCCGAGCGGTCGGCGACGGCATACCACGCTCCGGTGTCAACGAAGGTGTTCACGGTGGAGCGCGTCGGCCAGGTACCGGTCGTGCCGGTCGGCGACATCGGCGTGTCCGCTGGCGCCGAGATCGACGATTCGCGCGAAGACGTCGGGCGGAGTACGGGGGGCGCCGGCAGAAGCGGCAAGATACTGGCGCACGAGACGGCGAACGAGTTCGGCCACGGAAATGCGCTCGGCTCTCGCCCGCTGCTTCAGCGCCTCGAGCTGCTCGCCTTCGAGATAGATCATCGTTCGTGACGTCATGATAGTTGCAGTATGATGCCAGCATCGATCCACCGTCAAGCTATGGCAGCCCTGGGGCTTGTTCGAGCCTAGGAGCCTGTCCGAGTAATAGCATATGGGTCGCGCGCATGGGGCTTGCGAGACGAGATCAAGGCGCGAGGAGGAGGCGATGCCAGTGCGCATCGGCGACGACGAGCAACGCCGAGCTCGCCCGCAACCCCCATGCGCCCTGCGGGTTCCGGCGGCGCACCGGCATCTGCGGCGTTGCCGCTCCTCGCCAATGCGCCCCGGCATTGCCTGCGTCGCGTCGCCTGGCATCTGCCGGCGCGGCGCTCGGAACGCGGCCCATGCTATTACTCGGACAGGCTCCTAGATGCCGTCAACTGTCCTCGGCATTTCGGCCTACTACCACGATTCGGCGGCCTGCCTGCTCGTGGACGGCCGGATTGTCGCCGCCGCGCAGGAAGAGCGCTTCACGCGCAAGAAGCACGACGAGCGCTTCCCATCCCACGCGGTCGCCTACTGCCTGAAGGAAGCGGGTCTCCGCATCGACCAGGTGGACGCCATCGGCTTCTACGAGAAGCCGCTCGTCAAGTTCGAGCGGCTGCTCGAGAGCTACATCGCGTCGGCGCCGCGGGGGCTCCGGTCGTACCTGATGGCGATGCCGCTGTGGCTCGGGCAGAAGCTCTGGATGGCCGACGGGATTCAGCGCGAGCTCGGCACGACGCGGAAGATCCTGTTCGGCGACCATCACGAATCGCACGCCGCCTCCGCCTTCTATCCCTCCCCGTTCGAGGAGGCCGCGATCTTGACGATCGACGGCGTGGGCGAGTGGACCACCTCGTCCATCGGTCAGGGGCGCGGTGCGGAGATCACCATGCTCCGGGAGATGCGGTTTCCACATTCGGTCGGCCTGCTCTACTCGGCGTTCACGTACTTCACGGGCTTCAAGGTGAACGAGGGCGAGTACAAGGTGATGGGGCTCGCCCCGTACGGCGAGCCGAAGTACGTCCAGGCGATCCGCAACCAGATCGTTGACATCCACGACGACGGCAGCATCACGTTGAACCTCGAGTACTTCGAGTTCGTGCACGGACTGATGATGACCGGCGATCGCTTCGCGCGTCTCTTCGGAGGGCCGCCCCGCCAGCCGGACGGTCCGGTCACCGAGCGCGAGATGGATCTCGCGCGGTCGGTGCAGGAGGTCGTCGAAGAAGTGATGCTGCGGATGGCCCGGACGGCCCAGCGCGAAACCGGGTCGAGGCGGCTCTGCCTGGCCGGCGGCGTGGCGCTCAACTGCGTCGGCAACGGCCGGCTGCTGCGCGAGGGACCGTTCGAGGACATCTGGGTCCAGCCGGCTGCAGGCGACGCCGGCGGCGCGCTCGGCGTCGCGTACGCGTTGTGGCACCGGTATCTCGGCAAGCCGCGCGTGAGCGCGGAGGCGCGTGGGGCCTGGGCGCCGCGCACTTCGGTACGTGGCGTCCGGCTTCAGCCGGACCAGAGTCCTGCGCCGTATGCCGACGAGATGCAGGGGGCGCTGCTCGGGCCCCGTTTCTCGGACGAGGAGATTGGGGCCTGGCTGCGACAGCAGGGGATTGCGGGCGAGCGGCTGCCGCGCGCCGAGCTCCCCGGCGTGGTCGCGCAGCTCATGGCGGCCGGCAAGGTCGTCGGGTTGTTCCAGGGCCGGATGGAGTTCGGCCCGCGCGCGCTCGGGTGCCGCTCGATCATCGCCGACGCACGGTCGCCGGCCATGCAGTCGGTGCTGAATCTGAAGATCAAGTTCCGCGAGTCGTTCCGGCCGTTTGCGCCGGCCGTGCTGCGGGAACGGGTGGCCGAATGGTTCGAGATGGACTACGAGAGTCCGTACATGCTGCTCGTAGCCGGCGTGGCCGAGTCGCGGCGCGTGCCGGTGCCGCCGGGGACGGAGCAGTTGTTCGGGATCGAGAAGCTGAAGGTGCCGCGATCGACCGTGCCGGCGATCACCCACGTGGACGACTCGGCGCGGATTCAAACGGTGCGGCGCGAGGAGAACCCGCTCTACTACGACATCATCCACGCGTTCGAGGCGCTGACCGGCTGTCCCGTGATCGTGAACACGTCGTTCAACGTCAAGGACGAGCCGATCGTCTGCACGCCCGAGGATGCCTATCGCTGTTTCTTGAAGACGCAGATCGACGTGCTCGTTCTCGAGTCGTACTTCCTTGTGAAGCCCACCGTCCTGCTGCCGGCAGCCCTGCGAGAGGCCGCCGTTCCCCTCGGCTGACCTGGAAGGCACTGCGCAACCACAAGGCGGGCCGGCGTTTGACAGGCCGGAGCCACACTGGCTACAATGTGGATCGATATTGGACTCATATGAAGATCCATTCAATGTCCGATGTGGATCTGCTCGCGGAAGAAGGGGTTGGCCAGGCCGCCGCGGAGCTCGTGCGCAAGGCGCACGCGGTGGGCCTCGTGGACGAGAGCCCCGACTTCACCGCGCTGACGTACCCAGCCGTGAAGCGGGCCGTGCTGCGCGTCCGCGAGGCGGGCATCGGCGAATCGGCGGCGGCCGACGTGATGCGGGCCTGGCCCGACGCTCCGGCCCTCGTCATCGAACGGTTGCGCGAGATCGGCGCGCTGCTCGAGGAGTCGCCGCTGCCGGCCACTGAGTGGGGCCGTGTTCTGGAGATTGTCGAGCGCGACCAGCTGGCATCGCTCCTCGGCATCTCGCCGGCGAGCGTCGTGCGGTACGCGAGGGGCGACCGCCGGACGCCCGACGCGGTTGCGGCGCGGCTGCACTGCCTCGCGCTGATTGTCGGGGACCTGGCCGGCGCCTACAACGAGATTGGCATTCGGCGCTGGTTCGAGCGGGTGCGCGCGCGGCTCGACGGGCGATCGCCTGCGCAGATACTCCGTGGAGACTGGCAGCCTGAAGACGCCGGACCGCGTGCCGTTCGCGATCTGGCTCGCGCGCTCGTCTCCTCGCCGGCGACGTGATCGTCTTTCGCCACGCCGATCCCCGTCTCCCGTTCCTGTGGGAAGACGCCGCGCAGCCGGCGGCACGCTGGCACGCCGAAGGGGAGGGCCCTGCGCAGTACTTCTCCGACACACCCGACGGCGCATGGGCCGAGCTCCTCCGCCATGAGGAAATCCGCGATCCTGCCGACGTCGCGACGCTGCGGCGCGCGCTCTGGGCGGTCGAGATCCCCGATGCGGAGCCGGCCGTCGCCCCGGATCTGCCGCTGAAAACCGTTACCGGGGGGCTGTCCAGTTACGCCGCGTGCCGTGAAGCCGCACGGGCGCTGCGGGCGCGTGCGCTCGTGCGTCTGGAGGCGCCGTCTGCGGCGCTGGGGCCCGGCGGCGCGCATGGGTACCGCGTCGATGCCGGGCTCAAAGCGGGGCCGCCGCGGGATGCGCGCACGATTGTGCTGTATGGCCGCCGTCCATCGCTGGTGGGGTGGCGTGCCGCGTACGAGGGACGTCCTGCGGACGAGATCCTCGGGCGTGTGCGCCATCTGAAGCCCCCTCGTCACCACGTCGTGTCGTAGTCCAGGCCGGGAACGCGCGGCGTCCCGACATCGTATCCACGCCGGCGGTCGACTGATTCGAAGATGGCAATCCTGCACGTCTACCCAGACGTGGAAGTGCCCCTCGATGAGCGGCGCCAATTCCCAGTCGAGCCACCGCCGAACCTCACGGTCTTCATCGGCCAGCGGCGCAATCACGCCTCGCGTGACGAGCGATCGGTGTACGTCCAACAGCGAGTCGTCGGAGGTGTCGCTGCTATGAATAGGGCGACAGCAACGGGATGACGTGGCGACCCTTTCGACGATACACCAGGAAGTCCTTGTCGGTCGTGAAGACCTGCCACCGCCCACTGGTGATGCCGGTCGTGTCGATTGAGATAGGCGGCGAGCGGGCCTGTATCCAAGAGGACTCTAGTTGCGGCCATAGCCCGCGAGCTTCCGGGTCGACGTGTCTCTCGCGCCGGAGACCGCCCCGCAGAGATCCTTGGCCTGCTCGTGCAGCGACGGTTTCCGTCGGCCCAGGTGGCGGTCGATGAGGTCGCGGACCACTGCCGCCTGAGAGCGCCCGGTGGACTCTGCATGATTCTTGAGTCGCTGGATGTGCCGGCGGTCCAGTTTCAGCGTCACGGTCTCCATGGGCCCAATGGTAATACTCACGTGGCGCACGCTCAATACCACCGATCCTCGTCTCGGATCATGACGGCGAGCCCACCTGAAACGGGTGCCGTGCGCGATATCAGGCGTCCTGCCGAAAGCTCCTCGGGCGTGTCCGGCACTTCGAGTGAACAGACCGGCCGCGTCATCGGCACGGCTGCTTCAAGGCCGGTCGTCACGGGCTCGTGTCCTTCAACGCGCCCTTGCCTCCACCAGGCCCAGGAGAATCCCGAGCGACACGAGCCAGAGGCGCGCGTCGACGCCTGGGCCCGGCACCGCTCCGGCGAGTGCCAGCACGAAGCCGGCGGCAAGCGCGCCGCGTGCCGCGGCGGCGATGCGACCTGTTCCGAACCCACCTGCGCCGCGCGGCAGGACCGCCTGGACGCACACGCCAATCAGGCACAGCGCCCCGAGAGGACCGAACTGCTGGAAGAGCGCGTCGAGCGATTGACCGGCGGTCGTCAGGCGAAGGTCCGGGAAGCTGGCGTCGACACCGCCGAACCCGAGGAGCAGCAGTGCCGTCGTGGTGCAGGCGCCGCCCACCGCGGCAGTCGCCATCGCCACGACCGGCCAGCGGCCGGTCGCCGCCGAGAGAGCGACGGCGGCTGCCGCGACCAGTCCCCAGAACAACGGATCGTGCAGCGCTTCCGCCGATTGGCTGCCGGCCATCGCCACGCGCGTCAGCGCGGCGGTCCAGACGGCTCCTGCAGCCAGGCGATGCAGCAGGTCATGGCGCGTCACGCGAGCGACGGCAAGCGCGGTCGCCGGCAGCAGCAGCGCGGTCAGCAGTTCGAGGCCCTGCTGCCATTGGATGACCGCGCCGGTGTACGCCAGGTAGGTCCAGTGTCGGCGCTCCCGAAGTATGGGTCGAGCGATGGGGATGATGTGGCGGCGGATCCAGGCAGCCGCAAGCTGCGGCACCCCTCGCAGCCGGGCGGCGGCCAACAGGAACGCCGGCAGCACCGGCTCAACGGCGAATGCGGCGTACGGAATCAGCAACGGATAGAGCGGGACGATGAGGCGATCGGTATAGCCGTGCGGGAAGACCAGCACGACCGCCGCCGCATGGCTGAGCGCCCCTGCAGCCGGGAGCCACACCGCAGGACCCAACGGAGCGGGAGATGCGGCCAGGATCCGGATGGCGCCGGCCCCCGCCAGCACCCACATGCCGACGTAGAGCCACGATATTCCGATTCCTCCGTCCAGACCGCTCCAGCCGAAGAACCCCACCGTGTACAGTGCCTTGTTGCCCAGGCCGCGGACGAAATCACCGGGCGCTTGAAGCGCGAATTCGGCGACGCGGCGCACGTTGCCGTCGAGCCCGAGGCGCTCATAGACGATGGCTCGCCCGGCCGGTGGTTCGTCCAGCGGACGTGTCGGCTCGTTACCGGCGTACAAACTGGGGCCGAAGCTGGTTGGCGAAAAAATGAAACGGTCGGCGACAATCCAGTTCCTGATCGTCAAGAGATTGACGACGGCAAGCAGCACGATCAGAAGGCCGGTCAGATAGCGACCACCACGGCGCGAACGTAGCGATGCCCACCAGAGCAGGAGGATTGGCGGCCATGCCGCGAGGAGGGTCGGTCTGGTCAGCGTGGCGATGCCGCCGACGACGCCGGCGGCTCCCACCTGCCGCCAGGATGGCTGCCCGCTGGCGAGAGCTACGAGCAGTGCGGCCCACCCGACCAGCAGCGGCATGAAGAACGGCTCCGATAGGAGCACGTTCGTCCATCGACCGGCTTTGGCGTACAGAAAAGCGCCGCCGCCGATCAGTGCAATCCAGCCGGCCCGCTGTCCGAAGGCATGCCTTGTCATCGCCGCGGCCCAGCCGATCGCGGCAACGAGCAACAGGCGCTGGACCAGGATCGCGCCGAACAGACCCTCTCCGAAGCTGAGATGACTGAGAGCGAGGAAATACGGATAGAGGGGTTGAAAGTACAAGGGGCTTCCCTGACCGCCGCCGGGTCCCGGCTGTCTCAATAGCGGATCGCCCAACGCGATCGCGCGCGACAGATGTTCATACATCAGCCAGTCGTTGCCACCGCTGAGTACGGTCATGCGGCCAATGTGCGGCGCCGCGAACCACAGTGCTTCCATGATCGCGACGAGCCACAGCAATCGACCGATCCGAAGTTCACGTGCGGCATGTCGCGCGCGCTGCAACACGAGCAGACCGAGCCACAACAGGATTGCGGCATCGACGAAGCCCGTCGTCCAGCGCAGAGTGGTGTCGACCACCCGGCGCACAGCGCCGACCGGTCTGATAGAGACACGACTGGCATCAAAGGGCCGCCGCGTGCCGTTGACGATTTCGCCAGCCTCGAATCGCCGCGTGGAGCCGTACGGCGCCTTCACCCTTACCGTGAGCGCGTGCCAGCCGGCCCCGACTCTGACCGAGCCGGTTCGAGGTAAGGCAGCATCGCGCGCGATCACTGGACGGCCGTCGACTGAAAGCTCGGCCGAGACACCTGGCCCCCCGTCGACATAGAACGTCGCATCCGCCGACGCGGTGTCGGTGCGCAGGAAACCGGTCCACTCCGCCGAGTATGCGAGCCGGTCGCGCTTCGGCTCCGTGGGCTGGTAATAATTCCAGCGGACGTTGTTATAGAAGTAGAGCGGGAGATCCGGTGCACCAGTACTGCCGAACCACAGCCGTTCGTCCCTCCACGTGAACGGCTGGCTGCGAAACTCGATGCTTCGTTCCGCAGGGGGCGTCCACGTGTCGTTCGCGTAGTACTGCGCGACAAAGCCACGATCCACGAAGGCTGCGCCGAGTACCAGCTTCGCGACAGCGAGGGCGGCAAGGACGCGCATGCCCGGCAGATGACGGCCGGTTGCCCACGTCCACCAGACGAGCGCGAGTGCGGCCGCTTCGAACCATCCGAGAGGCACGCCGTCGAGCCAGCCCCATCCACGGGCCGGGAGGACAATGTACGCGCTCCACGCAGCAGGAGCAGCGAGTACGCGGATGCCAACGTGGCGGAGCGATGAGAGGTCGATCGACAAAGCCGTGCTTATACTAGACTGCAATCAGTTCGTTGCGTACGGACCCCGATCGCATCATGAAGATTCTCGTTACCGGCGGCTGCGGATTCCTGGGCTCACACGTCTGCGAACTGTTCCGCTCGCATGGGTGGGACGTCGTGGCATACGACAATCTGACGAAGTACGAACTGGATCGCAGTGGCTATGATGTCGAGGAGGCGCGAAGCCACAACCGCAGGTTCCTCGAGTCAATCGGTGTGCAGATTGTCGTTCAGGACGTTCGCGACATGGACGCACTGACCGACGCTGTCGATGGCGTTGACTTCATCGCGCACACGGCGGCGCAGCCGGCGATGACGATTTCGTGGGAGGACCCCCGCCTCGATTTCGAATCGAACGCGCTCGGCACGTTCAATGTCCTCGAGGCGGCGCGATTGCTCCGTATTCCTGTTGCCGCCTGCTCGTCCATCCATACCTACGGCACCGGTATCAACGACGAAATCACGGAAGATGGCCGGCACTACGCGCGCCGGCCCGCGGCCATTCCCGAAACGCACGCCACGCTGACCGGCGTGCTGACCCCGTTGCACGGGTCGAAGCACGCCGGCGAGGTGTATTCACTCGTGTACGGGCACACCTACGGCGTCAGGGCTGCGGCATTTCGATATACGGGAATCTACGGTCCGCGGCAGCTCGGTGCGGAAGATCACGGCTGGGCGGCGAACTTCGTGATCAGGAACCTGACCGGGCGCCCGATCCGGATCTTCGGCAACGGGCTGCAGACGCGCGACATCCTGTATGCCAGCGATGCGGCGCGCGCCTTCTGGAACTACTTTCAGCGCCCGGTCGCGGGCATTTACAACATCGGGGGCGGACCGCCACACGCGATATCTTTGCTGGAGGCGATCTCGCTGATCGAATCGATCACCAGCCGGCGCTCGGAGGTCGTGTTCGAGCCGGAGCGCAAAGGGGATTTGCGTTATTTCGTCTCGGACATCGACAAGGCTGCTTCGGCATTCGGTTTCAAGCCGTCGATACAGCCGCGTGAAGGACTGACGAAGCTCGCCGAATGGGTGAGCGCGAACCTTCAGCTGTTCGGCGGCTCCACGGGCGCGGCATGAAGGCACTGATTCTGGCCGGCGGCAAGGGAAGCCGCTTGAGGGATCAGCCCGATGCGCCGCCCAAGCCGCTGCTGACGGTCGGTGACAAGCGGCTGATGGATTTCAGTCTTCAGAACGCTGTGAACGCCGGCGTGACCGAGATTGTCGTTGTCGTCAGCTACTTCACCGAGGAAGTCATCAACCACTACGGTTCCCAGTACCGTGGCGTGCCGATCACCTACAAGATTCAGAACGATCCCCGGGGGCTGGTCCATGCCATCGAATGTGCGGCTGGTGCAATCGGCTCGTCCGACTTCATTCTGATGCTTGCGGATGAGGTCTTTCTCGGCTTCAGCGTTGCGCCGCTGGTCGAGCGGTTTCACGGCGAAAAGCTCTTCGCGGTGCTCGGGGTCGTCGAGGTCGACGACAGGAGCCGGATCTCCAAAACCTATTCCATCCTCGCCGACAGCGCAACCGGCCGAATCCACCGGCTGATCGAGAAACCGCGGCGCCCGCACGATTGCATCATGGGCACCGGCAACTGCGTTCTTGCCAATGGGATCCTGTCGTACATCGACATGACGCCGGTCAACCAGACGCGCGGCGAAAAGGAGCTGCCCGATCTCATCCAATGCGCCGTGGACGATGGACAGTCTATTAAGATGCAAATCATCAGCGACCGCTACATCAACGTCAACTCGATGGAAGACTTCCGGGCGGTGTACGATCTACTGAAGCAGTACGGCGAGTCGTTCTGATGCAGTCCGACGAAGGTGCCGGACCTGCGGTCGGTACCGTCTCGTCCGCGAGAACCCTCGTCGTCATCCCTGCGTACAATGAGGCGGACACCATTCGCGAGGTGGTCACGCGAGCCACCGCCCTTGCGCCGGTGCTGGTGGTCAACGATGGATCGACGGACGCGACCGGAGCAATCGCGGCCTCGCTGGCGCGCTGCATGGTCATCAATCACGAGCGCAACACCCATATTCCGGGTGCGATCACGGATGGATTCAAGTACGCCCTCGAGCACGGCTACGACTACGTTGTCACCATGGACGCGGGGTTGAGCCACGATCCAGATCTCGTCGGTTCGCTCATCGCGCAGCCTGACGCAGACTTGATTGTGTCGTATCGCCGGCACGTGAAGAACACGCCGCTGTATCGACGGCTGTTGTCGCGCGCGGCGGCGTGTCTGGTGAACGCGGCCATACGGCGGCCGCGCTGGAAGGTCTGGAGGCCTGGCTTCCGGGATGTCACCTCAGGGTACCGGCGCTATTCTCGCCGCGCGATGCAGGCTGTCCTCGATGCGCCGATGGTGTGCCGGTCGTTCGACTTTCACCTCGAGGCGCTGGCCGTAGTGAGCTACGCGGGTCTGTCTATTCGCGAATTTCCGATCACGTACGTCTTCTCCAACAGCTCCTTGACCTACAGCGTCGTGGTGCAGGCCTTGAGGACATGGGCGCGGCTACTGCTGGGGCTGCACCGCCGTTCTCGCACTCGGTGATATCGGTATGAGCGACGAAACCCTCGTCATGACTGCCACGTTCCGGCCGGCGGCCGACACGCCAGGCCTGGTCGTATGCGACGAGCGGGAACGCATGGTGCAGTACCTGTGCGCTCTGGTGTCCTGGGCGCGGCCGGCGCACGTCCGCCGGATCGTCTTCGGTGAGAACAGCAACACCAGGTTCGACTTCTCCCGCGTCACGCAGTACCTCCAGGCGGCCGGCAAAGAGGTCGAGGTCCTCGTCTTCGACGGCAACAGAGAGGTGGTGCGGTTCGGAAAAGGATACGGCGAGGGCGAGATTCTCGAGCACGTGTACCGTCACAGCAGGCTCTTGCGGGCCGCTCCGGCCTTCTACAAAGTGACCGGGCGCCTCTATGTCGGCAACTTCGACGCCGTGAGCGAAGCCACCTCCACGCTCGACGCGTTTCAACGGAAAGTGAAGCAGCCCAAGGACGGCCCGCCGCGGCCGTGCAAGGTGGTGACGACGTTCTTCAAGTGCAGCCTGGCGCTGTTCGAACGCAGGCTCGTGCGCGCGTATACGCAGGTGGACGACCTGCACGGTGTGTTCATCGAGCACGTCTACTACAACCAGCTTCGCGAGGTGGATGCGCCGAGTTTCTCCGTCCGGCCCACGCTGGTGGGGCAGCAGGCGTCGACGGGAAGAGTCTACGGCGCCTACGACGAGGGGGTCGTTCGGACCGCCCAGTCGTTCGTGGCGAGCCCCGCGGTCGCGAGTACGCGGCCTCAGAGGCTCGCGCAGTAGGCTGGCATCCGTGAGTTCATCGACCCGCTCCAAGTCGTTCGAGTGGTCCGAGACGGGACCAGATTCCTGCAGACATCGCGCGGTTCGCCCAACGGACACTCGACTTCCAGGCCACGTCACGTATAGCGCAAACCATGCGGTCGGGATTGTCAGGACACCCCGTGGCTGGATCGGATTGGAACTATGATGGTGAGCACGGGCGCACGCGGCACGTTGACGGTCGTTGCGTTCTTGGTCAACAGCGGCGGGATAGAGCGCCATCGCTAGGGTCATCTCACGATTCGACGTGCAGATATCCTCTGGATTCTCGCGACGCGTCGGCCTATCTGGTCTCGCCGGGCTGGCGCTGCTGGCCGCCGCCTACTGGGTAACCCGGGAGCCCGCGCCCAGAATTCGAGTCCTGTGGCGCGACGGGACCACCATCCAGCAGCAGGCCGCCCTCGAGGCGAGTTACTTCCTGCTCAACGCGCGCGATCGCCTCCCGGAGGGTTCCCTTGCCTACGATCTGCTCGATGCGAGTCGCTCGAACATCAGGCGCCTCGTGGAAGATCCGGCGGTCGCGGACACCAACGACATCGATCGTCACCTGTACGTTGTCGAGCCGGACACCGATCGCGGCGATGAGCGGACATGGGTGGCGTACCGGGTGCCCGGATTACGCGGAGCATGGTCGCGCCGGGCGGTCATTCTGCTCCTGGCGATCGCGGCACTGGTCGGTCTACGACGCGAGTGGCGGTTGCTCACTTGCAAGACCGTGGCTGGTATGCGGTCTGTCGCCCACGTCTGGAATACGCACCGGCGCTCGCCTGCTGGCAGTCGCGATTTCTTCGACGCGATTCCATGGCGCGCCATCTCCGCGCGCCAGCCGGCGCGGCATGGAGCCCTGCTGGTGAAGCTCACTGCAGTGGCCTTGGCGCTCCTCGCGGCGGGACCTCCTGTCCTCGAGACATGGGAGACGCTTGCCCTGGCGGCTGCCCTGCTGGCGCTCGTCTTCGGCGAGTGCCGGCGCGGCTGGTGGCGGATCCCTGCCGCAGCTGTCCTGGTGCTGGCGGCCATGGGTCTCAAAGGCGCATTGCCGAGGGCCGACATCGCCGAAGCACACAATGCGTTTCTCCTCCCCAGAGACGGCGGACCTCTCGAGGAGGGACTGCCGCCGGAGGTCTTCGCCAGCTGGAGGGCGCAGTTCGACGCGCTGTATCCGGAACCGGAGGCGCCTGTTTCCAGCTCATGGCGCGATACAAAGGCCGGTCCAACGACCCTGTACGCCAAGTCGGCCGACGCCATCTGGCGGCCTGCGAAATATACGCGGCAGGTTGACGCGATCGGCTTTCGAACGCTTGCGGAATTTCGCGGAGGCTTTGCTAACGAGCTGCGCGACAACTTCTGGGGCGGAGACCTGGCTCGAGAGGACATGCCGTTCTACGTGATGTACGAGTTGACGCCAGCGAGTGTCGGGAGCCGGTTGCGGTGGGCGGGTCAGCTGTTCTGGGAACGATCGGACGGTCGCTACGAAGAGATTCACCATGAACAGATCGGCGAGCGGACGATCGAACCGGACGACGCCGGAAAGCGCGTGTATGCGGCGTTTTTCCCCATGCGGAATCCCACGTTCGAATTTCGCCTCGTCCCCTCGCGTGCGTTGCGTCTCTCCGGGTGGGCGGAGGCGCTGCTGACGCTGCTCGGCATGGTCGCAGGAGCCACACTGATCCGCCCACGCTGGCCGGATTACCTCCGCGCCACATCGGTGTGCCTGATCGCGTATTATGTGCTCATCGCCTGCTATATCGAACCGTCATCCGCACGCCTCGGGAACGGTTATCTCCCGCACGGCGGAGGCAATGACGGCCTTGTGTATGAAGCGCACGGTCGGACGATGGCGATGCTTGCAGGATCCGGAAGAATCGTCGAGGCGCTGATGGGAGTCGAAAGCGTCTTTGGATCCACCCCGGGAACGCGCTATGTGCGCATGGTGGAAAAGATGCTTTTTGGCGATACGAACCATCTGTTCGCGCTGATGCTCGCTGCTATTCCGATCATCGTCTTTTACCTGATGCGGCGCTTCATCGGCGCCTTACCGGCCTGGATTGTCACCGGCGGCTTTCTCATCCTTCCCGTCCAGCATCTGTCGTTTCTGCAGTATTTTACGAGTGGGCGCGCGGGGTACGCCGATTGGCTCGGCGCCGGTCTGTTTCTGCTCGGTTTGACGCTCGTCCTGTATCACGAACCGGGCACGCCGCACCGAAAGCTTGCACAAGTAACGGCAGCTGGCGCGGCGCTCGCCGCATCGATGTGCATTCGTCCACACGTGGGCCTTGCCGTCTTGTGGATTGGGTGTCTGTACGTGTGGCTGTCATGGAGCCGGAAAGACCTCCGGGCAGCGCTAGCCCTCGCCGGCGGCCTGGTGCTGGTGGCATCGGTGCCCGTCCACAACTGGTATTACGGGCGCGAGTTCAATCTCTTGACCCGCCGCCACGCGACGAGCTTGGATCAGGGTCTCGTGGCACGAATTGTCGCAGAAGGGCCGGACGGCGGCGCGTGTGCGGTGGTCAGGGACCAGCTCGCCGGATGGCTGTGGAATCCGGGTTTCGCGTACGCACCGTCGTCGCCGCCGCTGCAATGGCCGGCGCGTTCACTTCGAGCGGTCGCGCTCGTGATTACGGCGTGGGTCACCGTCTGCTTCGTACGTCGCGGTACGCTGACAGATCTGATGTTCATCGCGGGCGCGGCACTGGGCGCGCACGGCGCCATGCTCTTCGTGTTCGGACACCACCAGCGATTCCTGCTGGCCTGGGACTTGTCGATGGTGGTCCTGATCGTCTGGGTGCTGAGTCGATCAGGCGCGGACGTCCGTGCGAGTACAGCGTTCCCACACGGAGCATCGCACGGCCGCCACGGCCACGCGGCAGTTGGCGCCACCTGAACTACGTATCGCGCCGAGCGGCATGCCTCGCGCGTTTCTGCGCTTCCGCCAGTCCGAACAGAATCCCGAGCGCCGTTACCCACAGACGCTCGTCGACTCGGACGCCTGGTACTGCTCCAGCGAGTGACAGGAACAGCGCGGCGATGAGAGCGCCGCGCACCGCCTCGGCCAACTGGCTGTTCCGGGCGTTGCGTGTACCACTCGCGACGATCCCCTGAATCCACATCGCGAAAAGAAACAAGGCACCAAGGTCACCGAAATGCTGAGAGAGCGTCGCCATTGACTCACGGATCGTCGGCCGATCGAAACTCGGAAAGGTGAATGCAAAGTCCGGAAAGACCGGCAGCAACGTTGCCATCATCGTGCAAGCGCCAGCGAGCGCCGCGGTGATCGCGGCGGCAAATGGCCAGCGGCCTGCCGCCGCGGAGACGCCAAGCGCGACCGCCGAGACCAATTCCCAGAAGAGCGGGTCGTGCAGCGCCTGCGCAGCGAGACTCCCCGCAGCAGCAATCCGGGCGAGCGCGGCAGCCCACAGAGCGCCTCCAGCGACCCGGTGGAGACGGTCGTCGCGAGTCAGGCGGCCAACAGCCAGCGCAGTGGCCGGCAGCGCAAGTGCGGTCAGCAACGCCGTGCCGCGCAGCCCATACAGCGCCGCCGCGGTGTAGGCGAGATAGGTCCACGATACGCCGGCGCTGGTGGTGTCGCACGAACGGGAACGGATCCTGCAATGCCTGTGCGCGCTCGGGTCATGGGCTCGGTCGGCGAACGTGCGGCGGATTGTCTTCGACGAGAACAGCCATACCACATTTGACTTCTCGCCGCTCATTCGGTATCTCGAATCAGCAGGCAAGGAGGTCGAGTTGCTTGTCTTCGACGGCAACACAGCCGTGACGCGGTTCGGAAAGGGATACGGTGAAGGGGAGATTCTCGACCACGTGTGCCGCCACAGCCGGCTGCTCCGTGTCGCGCAGGCCTACACGCAGGTGGACGATCGCGCAGGCGTGTTCATCGAGCACGTCTACTACAACCAGTTGCGGGATATCGACCTCCCCGATTTCGGCGTGAGGCCGGTGCTCGTGGGTCAGCAGGCGTCGACGGGAAGGATGTACGGGACCTACACCGACGACGCGATTCGGATCGCGCAATCGATCATGGGCAGCGTAGGCCGCTGAGTACGCCTCAGAGGCTGGCGTAGTACGCCGGAATCACCACGAGGATCCACCCTGCCGCATCGAGCAACGCGAACAAGAAGATCAGGGCGGCTGCAGCATACATGCGACGCGACCGCGGTACCCACGCCTCGATGCCGACCCATAGGAGGATGAGCGATGGCACGAGGAATGGGAAAAGGTACCTTCCCTGCGCTCCCCGGCCCATTCTGAAGAAGGTCCAGTAGACGGCTGCCAGCTGAATGGCGATACTGATCGCCGCAAGCACGAGCAGCGTGCGCGTCCGGCGATCGAGGATCGCGTCGCCGAAGAGTCGACGTCCGACGCCAACGACGGCCGCGAGCGTGAGTGCGGCGGAGATGGCGCTCCACCAGACTGGCGGCGGGTAGCGTCCCCAGCCCAGGGCATACCACCAGCCCTCATGTAGTCGCCATGTGAAGCGTACGAAGCGGTCCCATGTGATCGCACCCGGGACGGGTGCCCAGCCGCCGGCAAAGACGTGGCCGAGCGCGTATGAACCCCCGAAGGCGGCGAGGGCCGCCACGAGTGCCGCGAGCGCCAGTATGACAAACACCGCCGTCGAGGTCCCGAACATCATCCATGGGCGACGGAGCGAAGCTCGCCGCACCGTGGCGACCAGAGAGACGATAGAGGCCACGGCGACCAGCGGCACGCCCATCCGGTCGACCGCCGCGGCAGCAACCGCCGCGGTCCACATCAACGCGAGCGCCAGGAGGACGCGCCGGTCGGCGACTCCGCATGCGGCCTGCCACCATACGCACGCGCCCAGGAGATTCACCATTGCATCAGGCGTGGCAGCAGCCGAGATGATCGCGAACTGAGGATGCAGGGCCAGAAGGCACGCGATCATCGCAGCTGCAGAGGGAGCCAGCGTTCTGTGGGCCGTGAGCCAGGCGACGAACAGCGTGAGGATTGCCAGAGCCGCCGACAGGACCCGCATGGCGTACAGATCCTCGATGAGAGTGAGGCGCGGAAGCCAGCTCAACACGCGGCCCGTGACCAGACTGAATGCCGGTGGACGCTCAACGGTCAAGACTGGGACGGCCACGTACTGGCCGGATGCTTCGAAATTCTTCGGGATCGTGGCAGGCGTGACCATCCCCCGGTGAACCCAGAAATCGTATCTCGCCATCGAGATCAGGATTTCATCCTCCCGTGCGGGATGGCCGTACCCGGAAGCCGCGAGGAGTCGGTTCTTTTGAAACTCCGCCCGCGCCAGGTGCGTGGGCTCGTCTGGCTGTTGCCAGGGTGGAATGAGCGCAAACGCAAGCAGCAACTGGCAGACAAGGAGCGAGAATGCGACGGGAAGCACTGCTCGAAAGATAGCGCTCAGTATACCTTCGCACCTGCACGGTGGTCGGAGCACGAAGTGCCGTCGTCTGTTTGCAGAACTCCTGACCGTCCAGTAAGATAGGCGTTCTGGCCGTCCTTTAAGAGCTTGGTGTGACGCTGGCGCTCTTCTTCGCGTTCGCGTTGCTGGTGTCGGCACTCCTGGTGTCGGCGTGCCGCGCGGTGGCCCGTCGACTCGGCTACGTCGTCACCCCTCCACTGCATCATTCCGGCCATCCTGCGAAGGCGCTATTCGGCGGGGTGGCCATTGCGCTGACGGTGTTCGGGTGTGCCGCCGTCTTCGGCGCATTCCGCACGGTCCCCGTGGTTCTCGTGTGCAGCGCCACGCTGTTTCTGGTGGGTCTCACGAGCGATCTGTTCTCACTGCGGCCGTCGACCAAGCTCGTGGCGGTGATCGCCGTCGCTTCGGTCTTCCTCTTCTTCGACTATCGACTTCACTGGACCGAGTCGCTGACGATCGACAGCATCGCCACGTTGTTCTGGATTGTCGGCATTACGACCGCGTTCAACCTGCTCGATCACATGGATGGATTGTGTGCAGGAATCGCGCTGATCGCCGGCACCGCGTTCCTGCTGACGATCCTGCCTGTGACCCCGGGAACCGAGCTCTTCCTGCGGACACAGCACCTGACACTGCTGCTCGGCGCCATCGCCGGATTCCTCGTGTACGACGTGCATCCGTCGTCGATTGCGATGGGCGAAAGCGGGAGCCTGCTGATCGGACTCAACATGGCAGCGATGACCCTCCAGATTGCGCCTGGTAGGGGCAGCGATCTGCTGTCGATCATCGCCGTTCCGACGCTGCTCCTGCTGATTCCGATTGTCGATGCCACACTCGCGACCGTGTCCCGACTGCGGGCTGTGCGGCCCGCGGACAAGGATAGGTGGGACTATTCGTCGCATCGACTCGTGGCGATCGGACTGTCGCAGCGGGCCGCCGTGGGCCTGCTCTGGGCGCTGGCAGCGGCGAGCGGTCTCGTGGCGGTCGCTGCGGGCCGGAATCAGCAGGTCAGCGGCCTGCTGGTCGCGATGTTCACGATCGGCATGGCGCTGTTTGCCGTCTACCTCGCCCGGATCCGAGTTCACGACCAGGTCGAGCCGAACACCGTGCCGGCGACGATGGTGCCGCTCGAGATCGAGCTGGGCTACCGGCGCAGGCTGACCGAGGTGCTCCTCGATCTCATACTCGTGTCCGTCGCGTACTACGGCGCCTTCCGGCTGTTGTTCACCCCGCTCGAGTGGGCGGAGCAGTTCGAGTACTTCCTTCGATCGTACCCGATCGTCGTTGGCACGCAGATCGTCGCACTCTTGGGGGTCGGCGCGTATCGGGGCATCTGGCGGTACTTCAGCCTGAGCGACGGCATCACGTTTGCGAAAGGCGTGTTCGTCGGTGTCGTGATCGTACAGGGCGCCGTTTTGTACCTGCTGGATCAGTACCAGACGTACTCGCCGCCCCTCTTCATCATCTATGGGATGCTGCTGCTCCTGCTGCTCGTCGGGTCACGCACGTCCTTCCGTCTGATCAGCGAGTTCGTGCAGCGCCGGCGGCAGATTGGCCGCCGCCTCGTTATCTACGGCGCCGGTGACGGCGGGGCCATGGCCGTGCGATACCTGCTGGCCGATACCCGCAGCGCATACCGCATCCTGGGATTCGTCGATGACGACGTGAGCAAGCGACACGTCCGGGTCCACGGGTATCCTGTCATCGGCGGCTACGATCACCTCGTCGGCATGATCATGGCGGGACAAGTGGACGCCGTGGCGCTCACGAAAGAGGGCGCCGGGACGTCAAGTCTGCCGTTTCTCTGCGCCAAGCACGGTGTCGCCCTTCACCGCCTCATCATCGATTGGCACGAGGTACCGGTGGCCGAGGCGGAAACGGTCGCAGCGGCGGGCGGTGGCGCGGCGATCGCTGTAGAACCGCGCGTGCTGCGCTTCCTGGATGCACGACGCGACCGCGGGCCGGCGGCAGCCTCACCTGCCGTTGCGACGGTCGGCCGTCCCGAGGCCACGAGTCCGCACCCGGCCCCGGCCACGCCGATTCGCGTCGTTCATATCATTACGCGCCTGATCCTCGGTGGCGCGCAGGAGAATACGCTGTACACCGCGATCGGGCAGCACCGGGATCCGCGGTTCGATGTCACGCTCCTGTGCGGCGTGGACGAAGCGGGGGAAGGCGACATGTTCGCCGAGGCGAATCGAGCCGGCGTGACGACCGTCGTGCTTCCCTCGCTGGTGCGGGAGATCCGGCCTCTCACGGATGTGAAGGCGTTTCTCGACATGTACCGCTTCCTCAAGGGCCGGTCGGTCACGGTCGTTCACACGCACTCGTCCAAGGCGGGCATTATCGGTCGCCTCGCGGCCCGCGCCGCCGGCGTGCCCATTGTCGTGCATACGCTGCATGGCCTCGTCTTTCACGAGTTCCAGTCCCGGTGGAAGAACCGGTTCTACATCCTGTTGAAGCGCGTCTGTGCACCCATGACCGACACGATCATCAGCGTCAGCGATCTCGTCAGCAAGACGGCGTTGGCGCGTGGGGTTGGCCGTCCCGATCAGCACATCACCATCTACAGCGGCATCGATCTCAACCTGTTCTTGTCGGTCGGTGAGCGGCTGAGCGTGGAGGCTGCCAAGCGGCTCGCGGGAATCCCGCATGACGCCCCCGTCGTGGGGAAGATTGCGCGCCTGTTTCCGCTCAAGGGCCACGAGCAGTTTCTGGCGGCGGCCGCCGAAATCCACCGCGAAATGCCCGAGGTCTTCTTCCTCCTCGTCGGCGACGGTCCGCTACGCGAGCCGTTGAAGGCGCAGGCGGCGCGCCTCGGAATCGGCGACCGGGTGGTGATGGCCGGGCGCGTGCCGCCGGAGCGGGTTCCGGATTACATCCAGGCGATGGATGTCGTCGTGCATACGTCGCTCCGGGAGGGGATTGCGCGAGTACTGCCGCAGGCCGGGGCGGTGGGGAAGCCCGTCGTCACCTTCGATCTCGACGGCGCGCCCGAAGTGATTCGTGACGGGGTGTCCGGCTACCTCGTGCCGCCGCTCGATGTCGCCCAGGTGACGACCCGGACGGTCGAGCTGCTGCGCGATCCGGCGCGGCGGCGCAGCTTCGGCGAAGCTGGGCGGGCCTTTGCGGCGGCACATTTCAGCGTCGAGCGCATGGTTGAGCGGATCGGCGCCGTCTATCTGGATCTTCTCGCGCGGGTCGACGCGCGCAAAGACGCGTAGTGGAGCACGACCCCGTCGATCTGAGCGTGCTCATCCTGGCGAAGCACGAAGCCGAAAATCTGCGACAGCTGCTGCCGGCGGTGCACAGGGTGCTCCAGCCGGCACCTCTGCGGTACGAAATGGTGGTCGTGGTCGATCCGGGCGACGACGGCACGGCTGCGGCTGCGCGGCTGAACGCCGCGCGCGTGGTGACCCAGCGGCAGCGCGGCTACGGCGCTGCGTTTCGCGAAGGCGTGGCGAGCGCGACGGGCAGCTACATCGTCGCCATCGATGCCGACCTATCGCATGATCCAGCGGTGATCCTCGATCTCTGGGGCGCCAGAGGAGACGCCGGCTTGGTGATCGCGTCGCGGTACGTGCGGGGCGGACGCGCGTCGATGCCGGCGATGCGTCACGCGCTCAGCCGCACGCTCAACGCGTTTGTCCGATTTGGATTGTCGCTTCAGGTGCGGGACGTGTCGAGCGGATTTCGCCTGTACCGGCGTGAAGCGCTCGACGGCATCGACCTGCGGGCCGCCAATTTCGACGTCCTGGAGGAAGTCCTCATCAACATCCTTACCCGCGGATGGGAAATCCGGGAGATCCCGTTTCATTATCAGCCCCGCCAGGAAGGCCGCTCGAAGGCCCGATTGCTGGCGTTCGGGTGGAGCTTTGTTCGAAGTTTCAGACGAATGCGGCAACTGCGATGGTCCGCGCCGCTGGCTCGACGGCACGACACCGCTGCGCCCGACCCGCGCTCCGTCGGAACGGATTCTTGGAATGTGTAAGCCGGAACACCTCGCAAGACGCGAGAGAACGCGTCGATGAGGCCGCTGCACGTGTTGCTCGCTGCGCTCGTCGCACTGGGCGCTGCCCGATTCGTATACGGGCTTGCCACCAGCCCGTTGGGCATGACGGACGAGACACATCTCAACATGACCTACGAAGCGCAGGAGCGGGCGCTCAGCTCGGGAAGACCGCTCCGCACCGGTCGCTGGTGGGGCCCGCTGTTTCCGATGATCTTCCGTGGGCTCGGCGCGCTCGATCTGCCGCGGTGGCTGCTCAATCTCTCGCAGCGGGTGCTCCTAGCCCTCCTGTACGCCGTATCACTGCTTCTTCTCACGCGATCGGTCGGTCCTTCAGCGTGGATCGCCGTTCCGTCGCGCACGCTGGTGTGCCGGGCGGTGCTGGTGTTTCTGGGACTGCAGTCGTCAGCGGCGATTTACGCCATCTCGGGCGGCATGGCCGAGCCGCTGACTGCGTTCTGTGTCGTCGGCCACCACTGGTTCTTTGCGCGCAAGCGCTACCTGTCTGCAGCCGGCCTGATCTGCTTCGGGATCTATTTCAAGCTGTGGCCGCTCGTGTTCGTCTGGCCGTACCTGTTGTTTGCGTTGCTATCTCGACCGCACCGGTCTTACATCGCCGCATTAGCCGGAGCGACCGCGATTATCGCCGCTGCCTCCCTGCCGGTCATGGACTGGTGGTACGGCGCGCTGTACCCCGTGGCGATGATCGTTGACATCTTCACGACCGCCCCGAAGGTGGTGCCGACGGGGAGCGCGGAGGTTGTCGGGCTCGTGTTCGTGGTCGAGCGGATCCTGTCGGGCTTTTCGTACGCCTCGGCGCTGCACCCGAACCTTGTACTGGTTCAGATGCTCGGCGCGGCGGCGACGATCCTGTTGATTACGACCACGTCGTGTGCCGCCATCGTGCTTGCGCACACGGAACAGCGGTGGAACACCAACCCCGCCGACCGCCGGAGGGCGCTGTTGCTGTTCGACGCGACGATTGGATTCTGCGCCGCGTCGTTTTCTCTCGACCTCTCGCTGGCACACCTCTTGTACCTGATCCCAAGTCTCTACGCTGTGCTTCTGCTGTGGACCACACCGCCCCCCACGGCCACGTGGGAGCATCCGTTGCGGCCCTCGGCCGTCGTGCTGGTCACCGCCGGCATGGTGCTGATCGGCGGTCTGGTGCCGTTGTCGCTCGTGTTTCGAGTCGTGCCGCTGTCCTGGTTCGACGCACTTGCCGGAAATGACGCGCTGCTGGGCACGTACGTCTGGTTTCGAGTGCCCCTGGCGAAGTACATGTGGTATGAGGTCCCGTTGTTCGGCGTGTACCTCCTTGCGGCCGCGCTGGTCGTGACCTGGGCGACTGCGCGCAGACGCATCGCCCGCGAAGCTGGTGCGCCTGCGGTCTGATATGGAACGACCTGTCAACTCAGCTGGTTCTCCGCGATCAATGTGAACCGCAGCATCGGTGGCGGCCGAGGCAGCTATCGCGACGGTTGATCACTCTGATATTCGCGGGTCGGAACCGCATAATCGTGATCCGTCGGGAGCTACCTCGGACTAACAGCGCGGGTTCGGCCCGGAGGCCTACCGCATAGACCGCTCGAGGGTTCTCCTTTCCGTGTGCCCCTCGACCGCCGCCGATGCCGCGGTCCCGTATCATTGCCTTGGTTGCTTACGCCGCGATCCCCTGCGACTGCCGGTGTCTGGTTTCCACGACGATACCGATCGCCCAGATGAAGCCCAAGAGCTCGCGCCCCACCGCCGTGACGACCTGCTGCTGGCATTTGCCCCGGCCGAGGAGTTTCCGGTACCGGCCGTGCAATCGGTGTTGCGCCTTCCAGGCGATCGCCTTGACCTCCTCGCTGAGTGTCACCTGGCGTTTGCGCAACGCGCCGCCGACTGCCGGGCGGTGCCGATAGGCCCAGGCCGCCTCAATGACGATGCGCCGAAGGTGCGCGTTGCCCGTCTTCGTAATGCCCCCCCGCCGTGTCCGCGGGCCGCTGGAGTCCTCGCGGGTCCCCAGGCCGGTGTAACCCATCACCTGCGGCGCTCTCGTGAAGCGTGAGAGCTCGCCGACTTCGGCGACGATTGTCACCGCCGAGACCAGGGCGATGCCCCGCAGGGCCTGGAGGGCGTCAATCACCGCGCGCATCCGCGCGGGCACCGTCCGCACGGCCTCGTCGATCGCGCGCTCGAGCCCCTCGATGCGCCCGGCCACGTGCTCGACTTCATGCAGGTAGTCCAGCAGCGTCGCCTCCTGAGCCGGCTGCTCGAAATGCACCGCCTGTTTGACCCACGTGAGGTGGCGCTGTGTCCAGGGCGTCATCGCGATCGCCGGACGTCGCCCGTGCCGCAGCAGAAACTTGCCGAGCCGATGGCGCGCGCGCAACTGGTCTTTCTTCGCGGCCTCCCGGGCGCGCACCAAATCCCGCAGCGCTTCATGGGCCGCGTCCGGCACCCACACAGCCGTCAAGTCGCCGGCGCGGTAGCTCCGCGCCAGCTTCTCCGCATCGCGTCGATCCGTTTTGACCCGATCGCCAGCCTTGGTTGGCACCAACGTCGGCGCCACGACCTCGCATTGCACCCCGAGAGCGGTCAGCTGCCAGTAGATCACATACCCCGTCGGGCCTGCTTCGTAGCAGACTCGCAGCGGCTCTGGCGGCCCGAGTTTCTTCATCAGCTTCCGGATCGACTCCGGTCGATTGGGAATCTGGCCGAGGGATCGGACCTCCCCGCCCGGCTCCGCGACCGCCACCGCAATCGTGTCCGCATGGACATCCAGACCAACACATCGTACCTTCTTCATGACCGGCTCCTTTTCGCATGTGGCTCTGCGTTGAGGTTTCCAAATCGCAGCGTAACCCACGAGCTGCGACTCGGAGCCGGTCGTTCCATTCTGACCAAGGGCGTTTTGTCATATCTTTTGCCATACGCCGCAACTTTTCCTTGACAACCAGGGGCTCAGCGGTTGACGATTTCTTCTCGTTCATTTCGTGAACAACGCCCATTGCTTCGGTGTTGGGCACACGAATCTCTTCGCGTCGCCCGGGGCCGCACGACGACACCCTGTGAGTGAGAGGGCGGGAGCTTCTCTTCCCCCGCCCGCCGATCGGCCCAGCTAGTCATGGACGTCCCGTCTAAGCGCGACCTCGACGTGCTCGAGGCAGTGGCCGACAACAACAGGATTACCCAGCGGTCGCTGGCGAATCGCCTCGGCATCGCTGTCGGCTTGACCAATCTGTACCTGAAGCGCCTGGCCCGGAAGGGCTACATCAAGTTCGTGAACGTCCGCCCGAACCGGATCACGTACTTGCTGACGCCCAAAGGCATCGCCGAAAAGAGCCGCCTCACGTACGAGTACATCGAGTACTCCATGTTCGTGTACCGGCAAGTCCGAACCCACCTGACGTCGATGGTCCAGCCCTGGCTCAGCGACGGCGCCCGGGGCGTGGCATTGTACGGTACTGGGGAAGCCGCTGAGCTCGCCTACCTGTGCCTTCGAGAACATGGACTCGAACCCGTGGCCATTTTCGACCGGGAAGCGCGCCGCTTTCTCGGCATGCCGGTGTACAAGCCTCGCGAGCATTGCTCCATCGCTTTTGATGTATTGATCATCGCCAAGCTCGATCCGACAGAAGAGTTGCTCGCGGAACTCATCGAGCTGGGCATTCCCAGAGACCGCCTGGTCCTGCTGCGGCAGCCGGTGCCTGCGGACCGCACCAGAAGACAGAGCGGAGTGGCGGCAAGCAAATGACGAGAATCCTCCAAGTTGGCCTTGGCAACTTCGGCCGGCGCCACCTCGCGGCGTGGCATCTGATCGATCACGGCGACCGTCTGTGGATCGCGGAGGCGGACCAGCGTCAGTGGTCGGCGGCCGCGCGCTACAACTTTCCCGCTGACCGGCTGCTTCCCGCGCTGGATGCGGGTCTCGATCGGGTTGATGTGGTCGACATCGTCACACCCTCAACGAGTCACTTCGAGTTGTGTCGCACGGCGCTGCTCGCTGGCAAGGACGTCTTCGTCGAAAAGCCGATGACGATGACCAGTCAGGACGGTGCGGAGCTGGCGCGAATTGCGGAGCGTACCGGGCGCATCCTGCAGGTCGGCTACTACTATCGCTATCACCCGATTTCGCAATGGCTGCACCAGGAGCTCGACGCGGGACGCCTGGGCCGGATTCGCTATATCACCGGCAACTTCATGGGCTTCAAGCGCGCCCGCACAGACGTCGGTGTGATGCATACCGACGGGATCCACTTTCTCGACCTGTTCAACTGGTTGCTCGGCGAGGCGCCGGCGTCGGTGTATGCGGTCTGCCGTGATCATTTCCGCCGCGGCCTCGAAGACTTCGCGGTCGCGGTGCTCACGTATCCGAGCGGCATCGTAGGCAAAGTCGAAGCCGGCTACATTCAGCCGGGGCGCTGGAAGGACCGGGTGGTTCCAGGGGCGTTGACCAGCAAGGACATCACGATTGTCGGGGAGAAGGCGACCGTCGAGGTGGACTTCGAGGTCGAGACGCTCACGATCCATGACGCGCACCATGAACTGCGCGACGGCGTCTGGGCCGCGGTGGTCGGTCCGTCGATGCACGTCCCGCTCGACCCCTGCGACCCGGTCCAGATGGTCGCGCGCGAGCTCGCCGATTTTCTCGACGCGGTCGCGAGCCGGCGCTCCTCCGGTCCGGGGCCTCAGGATGCGGGGGTACAGCTGGCGGCTCTCATCGAGGCGATTTACCAGTCCTCTCGATCCGGGGGGCCTGCCGCGGTCCAGGCTCCGGCGTCGCTGTCCCGATGAAAGACATCAGCGACAGCGATCTTCGGACCAACATTCCGCTGGCGTCCGCCAGACCTGACGGACGGTGCACCCCGGTGCGTGTGGGGAACGTCGAGGTGGGCGGGAATGCCGTGGTGGTGATTGCGGGACCGTGCGCCGTGGAAAACGACATCCAGGTACTCGACATCGCGCGCGCGGTCAAAGCCGCGGGCGCGGCGATGCTGCGCGGTGGAGCCTTCAAGCCGCTGACGTTCCCGTACCGCAACGAGCGTATGTACGAGCTGGGCGAAGTCGGCCTCCAGTACCTGCGCGCCGCCGGCGACGCCACAGGTCTGCCGATCGTCACGGAGGTCGTCGATGTCCGCCTGGTGGACATGGTGGGACGATACGCCGACGTCGTGCAGGTGGGTGCCCGGAACATGCAGAATGTTCCGCTGCTCGAGGAGGTGGGCCGCGTTGGCAAACCGGTCTTGCTGAAGCGGCATTTCGGCGCCAGCCTGCGCGACTGGCTCGGCGCCGCCGAGTACATCCTGCACCGAGGCAACGAGCGGGTGATCTTGTGCGAACGGGGCATTGTCGCCCCGCACACGCACGCTCCGACCTCGCGTTTCATCGTCGACATCCAGGCGATCCCCGCGGTTCGCGAGTACTCGCACTTGCCGGTGCTGGTCGACCCGAGTCATTCGACGTTCCGGCGTCGGTACGTCGCGCCAATCGCACGCGCCGCAATCGCGGCAGGTGCCGATGGGCTCATCCTCGATGTGCACCCGGACCCGGAGCGGGCGGCCGTCGATCCGCTCCAGGCGCTCGATTACGCGGCCTTCGGCGAGCTGATGCGTGAGTTGCGCGGCATCAGCTCGGTCATGGGGCGGAAGCTGTGAGCACGCGCAACCCGTCGATCGGCCTTGAGCTGGCGCGACTCGAGTCCCACCTGGCCAACACGTTCAGCCCGGATGTCCGCGCCTATCAGCGTTTTGCGGGCATCATCGGCGACCGCCCGTCGCAGTACGCGAAGAGCCCCAGCCTGTGGAACGCGGCCTTTACCGCCCTCGGCCTGAATGCGATGTTCCTGCCGCTGGACGTGGACCAGCCCAAGCTGCCGGACGTCGTCCGGGTGCTTCGCGCATCGGAGCGGCTGCTCGGGTTCAGTGTGACGGTTCCGTACAAGGTCAGCATCCTGCCGCTGCTCGACGAAGTCGAAGAGAAGGCATCGCGGATCGGTGCGGTGAATACCGTGGCGCGGATGGCGGACGGACGGCTCGTTGGGTACAACACCGATGGGAGCGGGTTCCTGGCAAGCCTGACCGCACCGGTCGTCGATCGGCCTTTGTGTGACGGCAGCATCGCCGGCATGGACGTGCTCCTGATCGGTGCCGGGGGTGCCGCGCGGGCCGTCGCGTTCTTTCTCGCGGATCAGATTGCACCCGGCCGCCTGTTCCTCGCGAACCGGACGGACGCGGCCGGGCAGGATGTCGCGCGCGCGGTGAACGCGGCGTACGGGAATGCGATTGCCGTTGGTGAGGAACAAATCGGCGAGCTCGCCGGACGCGTCGGATTGATCGTGAACGGTTCGACGAAGGGGCAGGCCGGCCTGCGGCGGCTCGCCGACGAGCGGGTCGTGATGCTGGAGCCATATTCGGCGCTGGCACCGGCCACCCCGGCGCCTGTCCCGGCCGGGCTCGACCCGGCCAGCGATGAGGCGCGACGCCGCTGGTTCGAGGCCTCGCGGCCGGACATCGAGCAGAACAACCGGCGATCGCTCGAGATTGCCGCACATGCTCCGGCGGCTACCGCGGCCTACGACCTGGTTTACGCTCCAACGGAGACGGTGTTCCTCCGGCATCTCCGCTACAGCGGCCACCGCACCGCGAACGGGAAAGGGATGAACATTGCACAGGCGGTTGACGCGTTCTGTGATCGCGTCTGCGCGGAATACCTTCGCGACAGCGGGTTCGAGGCGACGGCGGTACGACGGCGGGTCACGGAGGAAATGAGCCGCGTCTGGTAGCCACGGTGCCCGAACAACTCCCACAGTCCGTGCCGGCCGCAACCGGGTGCCGTGTGATTGCGGTGCTCGAGTCCGGCTACCACGAGGAGATCGACGCGCTCTCGCGCCTGCTCCAAGACGTGATCGCGACCGGGGCAGACGGCGTGGAACTCGTGGCGCGCGGCGGTCCCGAGTCGGAGGGCACGCGCGACAGGATGAGGCAGTTCATCGAGCGCGCCGGGTCCGTGCAGCGGGTGGTAGCCCCGCATCACGTGAGCGTCGTCGAGCAACTCTCGCCGTTGCCGTTCGAGGCCTGGAAAATCGATCCCCCGTTGCTGACACACCTGCCGCTGCTGGAATCGGTGGCGGCGGACGGCCGGCCGATCTTCCTGGGCGTGGGCGGGTGCACGCTGCGTGAGCTGGAAGAAGCGTTGTGCCGGCTGCCGGCGGACGTCGTGATTCTGCACACGCTCGGCATGGCTGGCGGCCTCGCGGACGTTGCCGATGTCGCGTATCTCAGCGCGCTGCGCCGGTATGGCCGCACCGTGGGATATGCGGATCGCAGCACCGATACGGGTCCGGCGCTCATCGCCGTGGCGCTTGGCGCCGCGGTCGTCGAAAAGCCGCTGACGTTCGAGCGGCTGGTTAGGACGCCCGGCCACCGGTCGAGCCTCCTGCCGCACGAATTCCTGGCGTTCGTTCGGCACGTGCGGCGCATCGAGCAAGTTCTCGCGGGCGACGGCGCGCGCGACCCGTTGCCGGACGAGCTGGACGCGATCGAGCGGGAACGTGTCTCGATCGTTGCCGCGCGTCGGATTTCGCGAGGCACCCCGATTCAGCGGGACATGCTGACGCTGAGAGCGCCGGGGGTCGGCCTGCCGCCGCGCTTTCTCGGCTTTCTCGAAGGCCGCCGCGCGTCGTATGACATTCCCGAGGGCGCTTTCCTCACTTTCGGCCTGATCGACTGATGCTGTCGGTTATCGTCCGGACGAGAAACGAGCGTCAGTGGATCGGCCGCTGCCTGGCGGCGCTGCGGCATCAGGACTGCGGGGAGTTCGAAATCGTCGTCGTCGACAACGAATCGACCGACGGTACGCTCGACATCGTGCAGGAGTTCGACTGCCGCATACTCACGATCTCTCAGGCCGAGTTCAGCCACGGGCGGTCGATCAATCGTGGCATCCGGGAGTCGTGCGGCGACTTTATCGCCATCCTGTCGGGTCACTGCATCCCGGCGAACAGCCACTGGCTGCGCCGGTTGCGCGTGGCCTTTTCGGATCCAGCAGTCGCCGGCGTGTACGGACGACAGGAGCCGCTCCCCGACACGAGCGACTCCGACAAGCGTGACCTCTGGACCGCCTTTGGCCTCGACCGGCGCATCCAGTCGCGCGACTACTTCTTTCACAACGCCAACTCGATGATTCGGCGGGCGGTCTGGGAAGCGGCGCCGTTCAACGAGGAGCTCGCCGGAGTTGAGGACCGCGACTGGGCGAAGCGAGTGCTGGCCCAGGAGTATCGCCTCGTGTACGAACCGGCGGCCAGCGTGTATCACTTCCACGGCATCAACCACGGGCTGGACGAGCGGCGGGCGGCTCGCGTCGCGCGCGTCATCGAACTTATCAACGGCCATCCGCCTCGCCCACGCACGGATTGACGGAAGCCTTGCCCAACGTCGTTGCCATCATTCCGATCCGCGGGGGTGACCCGGAAACCCCCGGCACGGGCATGGTGTCGATCGCCGGCCGGCCCTTGCTGGCCTACACGCTCGATGCCGCGAAGCAGTCGAGGTACGTGCGCCGGACGATCGTGTCCACCGACGACCCTGGCGTCGCGCAGCTCGCGCGGGCGCTCGGCGCCGAAGCGCCGTTCCTGCAGCCGGCGGCGCTCGCCGGGCGCAGCGTCCCGCTCGGCCACGTGCTTCAGCATGCGGTCAGGTGGTTGGACGAGCACAGTCCCGACCCCGTGGATCTCGTCGCGCTTCTCGAGATCACGCACCCGGTACGCCCGCCAGGCCTCGTCGACAGAGTCATCGAGGTCGTGCTGAACGAACAGCTCGATTGCGCCTTCGGCGCGCGCGAAGAGCGCCATGAGTTCTGGACGATGGACGAGGACGGCGCGTTGACGCGGGTACGCCGGCGTGAGGAAACGCCGCGGACGGCGCTTCAGCCCATGTACAAGGAGATGGGAGGGCTCGTCACGGTCATGCGCGCGCACGTGCCCCGGGCTGGACACCGGCTGGGCGAGCGCGTCGGAGTGGTTCCGGTGCGCGATCCCGGCAGCCTCGTGGACCTGCATGACGAAGACGGCATGCGGTTGGCGGAGCTCCTGCTGCAGACGGCCCCGCGCACGGACCACGGCAGATGAGTCGCCGGCAGCCCCTCGCGTCTGACCTCGCGCTGGAGACGGTCGAAGCCGCCGGGCGGCTTCAGCCGGATCGCGTCCAGCGCCGGGACATCATCTGCTTCTCGTCCATCGACTGGGATTTCAACTGGCAGGGTCACCAGGAGGTGATGTCGCGCCTCGCCGGTGAGGGCCATCGCGTCCTGTTTGTCGAGAACACCGGCGTTCGTGCGCCGTCGGTGCGCGATCTCGGCCGGATGGTCCAGAGAGTCAGGAACTGGTGGCGCGGACTGCGGGGCTTCCGCCAGGTGGCCGAGCGGATCTACGTGTATTCGCCGCTCGTCGTTCCGTTCCCGAATTCACACCTCGCCGAGTGGATCAATCGAGGCATTGTCGGAGGGGCCATGCGGCGGTGGATGCATGCCGCCGGATTCCACGATCCGGTTGTCTGGGTCTTTCTCCCGACGGCCCTCGTCGTCGACATGATCGACGACCTCGATCCGCTGCTGGTCGTGTACTACTGCATCGCCGACTGGGAGAAGCTCGCGCCGAGTCCGCGATCCGTCAGGCGAAGCGAGCGGCGGGTACTCGAGCGCGCGGATGTGGTGTTCGTGCAGGGCGAGGAGTTGAGGCGGCGCTGTCAACCGCATCCGAACATCAGGATCTTCCCGTTCGGCGTGCGCCTGGAACACTTTCACGAGGACGTTCCCGTGGATCCCGAGCTGAGCGGCCTGCCGCGGCCCCTTGCCGGATACGTCGGCGGGCTGCACCGGCACGTGGATTTCGATCTGCTCGAGCGCCTCGCGGGGTCGTGGCCGGGCACGATCGTACTGATCGGCCCTGAGCAGGCGGCGATCGATCGCCTCCAAGCCCGTCCCAACGTCGTGCTCCTGGGTCAGCAACCGCACGAGCGTCTCGCCGGCCTCATCAAGGGTTTCGATGTCGGCCTGATCCCTTACGCGTTGAACGAGTACACCAGAACGGTGTATCCGACGAAGTTGAACGAGTATCTCGCCCTGGGCATCCCGGTGGTGTCAACGGCGCTGCCGGACGTCCGGCAATTCGCACGCGACCACGGCCCCGTGGTCACGGTGGCCGAGACGCCCGATGCGTTTGTGGCGTCCGTGTTTCAGGCGCTCGAGCAGACGACGCCGGACCTCCGGCGCCTCCGCATCCGGGCGGCCGCCGCGAACGGCTGGGACCGCAGGGTCGCCGAGATGTGGCGCATAGTCGAAGAGGGGTTCGCTACCCGCGTCGGACACGAGACGCCGTGGGACGAGCGCCTGCGGAGGCTCTATCGACGGACTTCCCGGCGCATGGTTCAGGTGGGCGGGGGGCTACTCGCTAGCTATATTCTGTTGTTTCAGACCACGGCGTTCTGGCTGCTCGCTGAGCCGCTGCGCCTCGCCGCCGAGCCGCGGGCCGCCGACGTGGTGGTCGTGTTCGGCAGCGGGGTTGGAGAGTCGGGAAAGGCCGGCGGCGGATACCAGGAACGTCTCCGGAAGGCGCTCGATCTGTACGAGACGGGACATGCGCCGCGCATGATTTTTTCATCGGGCTACGTCTTTGCCTTTCCCGAGGCCTACGTGATGAGGGATGTGGCGCTCGGGCTCGGCGTGCCGGCCTCCGACATCATCCTCGAGACGAAGGCCGCCAATACGCGCGACAACGTGGAGTTCGTCAGCACCATTCTTCGCGAGCGCGGCTGGCGGCGGATTCTGCTCGTGAGCTCGCCCTATCACATGCGGCGCGCGATGCTCACCTGGCGCAAGCTCTCCCGGGACGTTGTCGTGATCCCGTCGCCGGTTCCCAACAGCCAGTTCTACGCGCACGAGCGCGGCCCCACGCTCGAACAGGTGCGCGGCATCGCCCATGAGTACGTGGCGATCCTGGCCTACTGGTGGCGGGGATGGATCTAAACCGATGAAGACCGTGTTCTTCGGACCCTGGGTCGGGGAATTCGGCTGGGAGCTCGTCTGGTGGCACGGGTGGGTCAAGAAGCTGTGTCGCACCGTCTATCGTGACCATCATCGCGTCGCGGCGAGCTATCCCGGGCGCACACTGTTCTATCCGGACGTCCATGAGTTCTGGGCGCACCCCGCGGAGTTTCCCGGACGGTCGATCTCGCAGAACTCGTACGTCACCGACTACTGGCGCAGCGGTTATCCACGCGGTAACGTCACCGTCCGGAAGAAGCGCCTTCTGGTGCGCGATTACTTCGAGCGGGTGCCGGTCACAACCGAGCCTCAGTCGGATGTCGAGCCGGTTGTCCTGCAGCTTCTGCGTGGGTACCAGGCGCGACTGCCTGCCGATTGTGAGATCGTGGCGCCTTTCCGGCTGAACCGTTGCCCCCTGTCCGGGCGTTCAGTTGGCATGGACATCGCTCCGCATCCCATCAGCGACGGAGATTTTCGGAACAGGCCGCCGCGCCTCGAGGATCAGGTCTTCGAGCCGCCGATCCCCTCACCCGAAGCCGGAGAGTACCTCCGGAGAATCACCGGGCCCACCGACTCGTTCATTGCGCTGTTTCCTCGCGCCCGATCGCTGCGAAGGCCCGACAAGAACTGGCCGAAGGAGAAATACGACGAGCTGATCGCCCGCTGCCACCAACGCTTTCCCGGCCACTTGATCGCGATTCTGGGAGAGCCGGGAGGCGCCTACTACGCCGACGGCGTGCCTCCAGGCTGTCTCGATCTGATCAACGTGGACCGCGTGCTGCGCATGGATGTGCAGGTGGCGCTCCTCCGGCGCGCATCGGTCGCCATCGGCGGCATGTCCGGAGCCATGCTGTTCGCGCTCGCATGCAAGTGCCCCAGCGTGATCGTGGGCCTGGCCGTCCAGCGCTCGGAGTACTTCCGCCAGAACGTGCTCGATACGCCGCTGGTGTACTACCCGTTCATCGACGCCGACCCCGCCAGGGTCGTCGCGCTTGCAGACGGCGTACTCCGCGGGACGATTCCGCCGTGCAATCAGGCTTGCTGGGATCCGAACGCGTACTTCGGTCTCGGCGCCACGATCTGGGGACGGCTGAAGCTACTGCGCGCTCAGTAGAGAGACCCTGATATCACATCCAGCATCGCTCGGTTCCCACGCCGCACCCGCGGCCGAGCCTCCGATCCAACCGGCGGCGGGGCGCGAGATGTCCGGCGGGTCGGCGAAAACCGACGACCTCCTGGGCGCGGTGGCGCATCTGGCCACGCGCAACGTCGTCCAGCAGATCGTCGGAACGGTGCGCGGGCTCATCCTGCCGAACCTGCTCGGACCCGCTCATTACGGCGTAGTCGCGACGGCGCTGCTCTTCGAGCAGCTTGCAGGCTACGTGAACCTCGGTGTCCACACCGCCACGCTCTACCTCGCGCCGGTCAAGCTGGCGGAGGGACGTCCGGAGGAAGCCAGAGCGATTCACGACGCGGTCCTTTCGTTCACGGCCCTGACCGGAGTGGCTGCCACGACGGCGATCGTTGGATGGATATGGATATCGCGGGGTTCACTGGCGCCAGAGCTCGTGTGGCCGCTGCTCCTGGCCGCCGGATTCCCGCTGTTCCTGTCGATGCGGGGCAGCCTCATCATCTGGCTGCGCAGCACCAACCAGTTCGGGGCCGTCGCTCGTACCGGCGTGGCAGGGTCGCTCGTAGTCCTGTTTACGACGATCGCGTTCGGATGGATATGGGACAGCACGGGCGTTGTGGTTGGTCAGGCGCTCTCGTATGTGCTGATCGTCGGCTGGCTGCTCCGCCTTGCGCCACCGCGCCGCCTGTCGCTCAATCCGGCGTTTCTCGCGAAGCTGCTCAAAGTCGGCATCCCCATTCACATGGTGCTGGGCGGGACGCTGGTGTATGTGCGCAGTCTCGAGCGGATCGTGGCGGTGCGACTGTTCAGCGCCGCGGACGTTGGCTATTACGCCATCGGCCAGGCTTTTGCCTCATTGCTGATCCTTGTCCCGTCGGCGGTCATTGAAGCGATCGCACCCGAATACATCGTCAGAGCGAACGAGCCAGCGGAGCTGTCGAAACCCTTTCTCGTGAAGACGACCTTTCTCATGGCGGCCGTGATGGCCGTGCTGGTGGCCGGCCTGGTCGCCGCGCTGCCCGGGATCCTACGGGTGCTATTCCCGAGCTTCCAGGCGGGCGTCGTGATAGGGCAATTGCTCTGTCTGAGCGCGTACTTCGAAGCCATCCTCACCGGTCCACACTATGTGGTGATCACTCGTGGGCGGCTGAAGCCGTACATTCTGTTCGTCGGCGCGCTCGCCCTGATCGCGTCGTGGGTGCTTGCGGCGGCAGGTCGGTGGGACGGCATTCGCGGTATTGCATCTGCGGCGGTCGTGCTGACCGCGGTCCGTGCCCTCGGCGTCGTCTGGGCGTCGGGACGGTTGACAGGACATTCGACTCGCGAGACGGTGCGTATCGTCTGTTCTCTCCTGGTCATCGGGTTGACGGCGGTGGCGGCCGCCGCATTCGTCGGGTGGCTGCTGCCGATACAGCCGCAGCTGGGCGGGTTGTTGACCCTGGCGCTCGGGTGCGCACGCGGGGTCGCGGCGATGTTGATTGTGATCGGTCTGATTGCCGTCGGCGGCCGTTTCGTCCACCTGCAGCCGCCCATGCTGGCGGATCAGCTGGCGAGGTTCAGCCGGCTACTCTCGCTGCGCACCCGATGACGGAGGTGTGCGCGTGACTCAACCGGTGAACACGGCCGCGCCGGATGCGGCATGGCTCGGCGATTCGCTCCTGACGTGGTCGCAGAGCATTCGCAACGGGTATATCCGGGCGTTCGTCATATTTGCCCTGCACGAAACCGGCGTGTTCGAGACGCTGCGCCGCCGTGGCGCCATGACGTCCGCCGAGCTCGCCGAGGCATGCGGCGTGAACGCGCATCTGCTCGACGGCGTGCTGCACTTCCTGCTTCATGCGGACGTCGTCCTGGCCAAGGACGATGGCCGGTTCAGGCTGACGAAGCGCGGTGCGGAGTGGCTGTTTGCGGATTCGGTGCTCGCGATGTCATTTGGGGCGGTCGGCGCGTACGCCAGCATTCTCCACGAGCTGGTGCCGTGCCTGCGCAACCAGAAGCGGTACGGCGTCGACTTCGTCCGGCCGGGTGATTTGCTCGCGAAGGGGAGTTATTACACCGGCAAAGGCAACTACGACTGGATCGTGGCCGAGCTGAAGCGACTCGGCGTCGCGCGGGTGGCCGATCTCGGTTGTGGACTTGGCGACGTGCTCGTCGGGTTCTGCAGGCTCGACGCCCGGCTGGAGGGCGTCGGCATCGACATCGCGTCTGGCGCGCTGCAGGCGGCCGCCGAGCGGGTGCGCGACGAGGACCTGGCGCATCGCATCATGCTCGTCCAAGGCGATGTGACCCGTCCGGAGTCGTTCGCCGCCGCGACGGCTAACGTGGACGCGTTTCATGGGCTCATGGTCTTCCACGAGTTTCTCCGCGACGGCGAGCAGGCGCTGGTCGAGATCTTCGAGCGGATGAAGGCGCTGTTTCCAGGGCGCTATCTGATCGTCGGCGAATTCGATCGCCTGTCGGACGCTGAATTCCAGGCGATGCCGCTCGCCGAGCGTATTCACCCGCTCTTCTATCAGCACGTCATCCACCCGCTGACATGGCAAGGGCTGCCGATGGAAAAAGAGCGGTGGCTGCGACTTTTTGGACGCGCGGGATTAACGCTCCTGAAAGTGGAGGACCGATTCAGATTCAGGCTTGTCGAATACGTTCTTCGGTTCTGAGTCACCGTGGATCGCCCGATCGTCCTCCACCTCATCGACAGCTTCGGTATCGGCGGTGCCCAGCAGCGCCTGTTCAATGATCTGCACTTCTTCGGCGCGGAATTCGAGCACTGGCCGTTTGCCGTGTTCGGCCCCGGTGAGAGCGGGCAGGCGAGGGGGTTATCGATTCCGCTACGTACTCTCGACCTCCGCCGGAAGCGCGATCTGCCGTACGGCTTCGTGCGGCTGGTCAGGCTGCTCGCCGGACACCCGCGCATCCGGATCGTGCACACCCAGCTGTTCTGGGCGGATCTCATAGGCCGTCTGGCGGCGCGCGCGTGCGGCAGGACCATTGTGAGCACGATGCAGAACGCCGGGCACGAGCCGGACAGCGGGTTCTACTCGGCATGGCGGCACCGGACGGACCGGTCGACCGCGAAACTGCTGACGAGGGCGGTGGCGGTGTCCGAATACGTGCGCCGGTCGGTCGTCCACCGGCTTGCTATGCCGGCCGGAAAGGTCGTGGTGATCCCGAACGCAGTGGACACGGAGACGGTGCGGCCCGATGCCGACCGGCGGTTGCGAACGCGCGCCCGGCTTGGACTCGCGCCGGACGACTTCGCCTGGCTGATTCTCTGCCGCCTGGCCACGGGCAAGGGTCTTGACGATCTGCTCAGTGCCTTTGCGCAGGTGGCGGCGCGAGCTCCATCCACGCGCCTGCTGATTGCGGGAGACGGCCCTCTGCTGCGCGACCTCGAGCAGAACGCTGCGGCTCTTGCCGTTTCGGAGCGCGTGCGCTTTCTGGGCGCACGCACCGACGTGCTCGAGCTGCTCGACGGAGCGGACGCGTTCGTGCTCCCGAGCCTCCATGAAGGGTTGCCGGTGGCCGTGCTCGAAGCCATGGCGATGGGGAAGCCGTGCGTCCTGTCGGCCATCCCTGCCCATCTCGAAATCGTGGAGCCGGGCGTCAACGGCATTCTGACGTCTCCGCGTGACGTACCGGCGTTGGCGCAGGCCATGTTGCAGCTCCAGGAAAGCCGCGGGATGCGCGAACGGCTCGGGGCGTGCGCGCGCGTGAGAGTCGTGCGGGCGTTCGATGCCGCCGCCTGTGCGCGACGGCTTCAGGACATGTACCGGTCGATCGTCCCGCTGCCGTTCGAGACGGTCGTCGTGCCGTGACTCCCTGTTGTGATGGTTGAGCCCGTCGAATTCACCTGGCTCGTCATTCTGGCCGTTCCCGCGCTCGTTGTGTCCGGTGCCTTCGCGGCCGCCGTGCTCCCGCGCATCGCAGGGCTCGACGCACCGCTTCGCCGTGCCGTCCTGCTGATCTACGGAGTGAGGCTGACGGCAGCCCTCGGTCTGTTCGGGCTGACGATACTCGTCGGGTCCTCGCCGGGCTCGCCCGTCGCGGGTCCAGGCTTCTGGCGAGGCATATCCGATGCAGCCGCGTACCACAACGGGGCCGTGGAACAGCTGGCCGCTCGGAGTCACGGCATCAATCTTCGCGAACCCGATTTCTTCGGCGAGCTGGTCGCATTCCTGTACGCGTACGTCGGTCCGAATCCGCTGCCGTTGATCGTCCTCAACGCGATCTTCGACGTCGTCACGCTCACGCTGCTGCTCCTGCTTTCCACACAAGTTCTGGGACGAGGCCCGCCGGCGTGGCTTGCGTGGGGCCTGGGTCTCTGGCCGTCGTGGCTCGGCTGGTCCGTACAACTGCTCAAGGATGCTCTGCTGCTGTGTCTCTCGACGACCGCTCTCGTGCTCGCGGTCGTAGCCATCAGCAAGGCCGTTCACGCTCGAGAGTGGGCGCCCTCTGGTCGTCTCTGGCTGGGTCTGCTGCTCGTGCTCGCCTCGGTGGGGCTCATTCGCACGGGAGTCGCCGATGTCCTGAGCGCCGCAATGGGGATCGCCGTGATGTGGGGCTGGGCGCTCACGCTGCGCGGACGCACGCCATGGAGCGCCGCGGTCGTCCTTACAGCGTTGACGGCGTTGCTGCCTACCCAGGTGTTCGTGCGGCAGTTGCTCTATCGGAGTGCCTCAACGGCGGAGCGCGTGGAAGCATGGAGCGCGCTGGGCGTGGCATACGAACGGGATCACGTCGCCGCCAAGGCGCTGCGTGCGTACTCGGTCGCACTGTCGATCGACCCTGACTCCACCTTCGCACGGAATCGCCTTGCGATTCTCAGCAGCGAGATCCCGCCAGTTCTGGTCGGGACAGATCGTGGGTCGTCCGCCGCTTCGGTCGCAGCGTCGCCGGCGTTGGCTGTGCCGCTGTTCGCGACTCGCAGCGACGTGCCGTCGGATGCTTCCTGGGTTCAACGCTTTCGGCGGTATTTCGACCGCTTTTCGCTTCAGGGTGTCGCGCGCCTTCGCCAGTCGGTCGGGCGGCTGCAGGTCGCCCCGGACGCTGACTTGTCGACGATTGGAGGTCTGACCCGATTTCTGCCGATTGGGCTGGCTCACGCGTTGTTTGGGCCCTTCCCGTGGGCGATGTTTTCGGGCGACGGAGCCACGGATGTGCTCGGGTTCGCGAGTCTCATCGAACTCGTCTGGCTCATTTTCGTCGTGCCGCTTGGATGCGTGGGGCTTGTGGTCGCATGCAGAAAGGCGAACCCGGTACACTTCCTGACAGCGACGTATGTGGCGCTCGGCATCCTCGGCCTGGGAATCGGCGTGGCGAATGACGGGTTGCTCTTCCGGTACCGTTTGCCGTTTGTCGTGCCGCTGGCGGTCTTTGTTCCACTCGCCCTGAGGACGCTCACTCGCTCGCAGCAGCATGATTGAAGAGGTCGCACCCGTCGAGTTCACGATTCTGGTCGGTGTGGCCTGCGCGGTCCTGCTCACGCTGGGGGTTGCGCTCGCCGCGTACCTTCCGCGCGTCGCTGGTTTCGAAGCGCCCCTGCGGCGCGTTCTGGTGGCGCTCTACGGGCTGCGAGTCGTCACCGCGCTCGTGGTGTTCGGGCTCTCGGTTGCCTACGCGTCTACCTCGGAGTCTCCGGCGGCGGGCCCGGGCCTCTGGCGCGGCATCCCCGACGCGATTGGGTACCACAACTCCGGCATGGAACAGGCCGATGCGGCTGTCCGGGGCGTGAGACTCAGAGAGGCCGGACTCTATCCGCTCGTCGTCGGGCTGGCATACACGCACATCGGCCGCAATCCTCTGCCTCTGATTCTCCTGAACGGTGTGCTTGACGTCGTGACGCTCGTGTTGCTGCTGGTGCTGGCGCGTCGGCTGTCGGGACGAAGCTCGCCGCCGTGGCTGGCCTGGGCGCTCGGGCTCTGGCCTTCCTGGATCGGCTGGTCGGTGCAGCCGCTCAAGGAGCCATTGCTGCTCTGTGCCTCCGCCGGCGCGCTCGCCGTGATGGTGTCGGTCGTGGCTCGGGAATCTGCATCCCGTGAATTCCACTGGCGCACGCTCCTCTGGTGGCCGCCGTTCGTGTTCATCCTCGCATGCATCGGCCTTCTGCGCGGCGCAGACGTCTATGTCTTCATCGGTGCACTCACGCTGACGGCAGTCTGGCTCTTCCTGGCTGCGTACCGAGGCCTCACCCCCTGGCGAGCCGCGGTCGCGACCGCTGCGATCGTCGTTGTGTTGCCGCAGGCCCGGACGACGACGGAGAGACTGATCGCGCCATCGACGCCGCTGGAGCGGAGCCGGGCGTGGTTCGAAATGGGGCGGATCTACGAGAAAGAGGGAGCCATCCCCCGGGCACAGCGCGCTTACAGAGTCGCTCTTTCATTCAGTCCGGACGATGGAGACGCAGAGGAACGATTGTTCGCTATTGGTGGGACCAGGGAACTGGCGCCGTCCGGCGCCGCCCCCGGTGCGACGCCCTTCAACCTCGCCGCCCAATCTGCCGCTGCTCGGTCCCCGTCGCCGGCGGTGCCGGATTTCCTGCCGGGACGCCTCAGGCGGTTGGTCGCGCTGCTCGACCTGCGAACACTTGCAGATCTGCGGGCTCATCATACGAGCACCAACGACCCGGGGCACACGCGGTTCGGACAGGACGCCGACCTCTCCACCCCGTCAGGCCTGCTCCAGTTCCTGCCGATTGCCCTCGCACACGTGCTGTTCGCACCCTTCCCCGCCGCGCTTGTGCCGGGTGCTGACGCGGGACGCGCGTTCGGGTTGGTCGGTCTGCTCGAGCTGCCGTGGATGTACGCGATTGCCGTACTGGGCTTCGTGGGGGCGTTTGTCTGCTGCCGATCGGGACGCATCGAAAGCGTGGCGATCACGACGTATGTGACCCTCGGCGTTCTCGCGCTGGCGCTCATCGTCGATCATGACGGTCTGTTGTTCCGCTACCGCCTGCAGTTCATGGTGCCGTTGGCGCTGTTCCTGCCTGCAGCCTTCGAGCTGGGACCGCTTCGAGCGTTCGTGAGACGTTCGCACGAATGACTCTTGACCAGCAGGCGTCCGCGCGCGGCATGCGCCCGCACGTTCTGTACATCTCCTATAACAGCCTGATCGAGCCGCTGGGTACGACACAGGTCACTCCCTACGTGCGGGCGCTCGCGCGCACGTACGAGATGACCGTGCTCTCCTACGAGAAGCCGGTACGGTCGCCTGTAAAGGACCAGGCCGCCCGTCACGCGCTGGAGATCCGTCTCCGTGAGAGCCGCACGACGTGGATTCGCCTGCCGTACCACAAGAGCCCGTCGCTTCCCGCGACGGGGTATGACATCGCCGCCGGCCTTCGGCGGATTGCACTGGAACACCGGTCCCGTCCATTCGATCTGGTGCACGCCCGCGGATACGTCCCGTCGGCGATCGCCTGGGCGTTCAAGCGACGAACCGGCACGCCGTTTCTTTTCGATATCCGGGGGCTTCAGGCCGAGGAATACGCCGACGCCGGACACTGGAATCCTCACGGGCTCCGCTACAGGCTCACGAAGATCGTCGAGCAACAGGTGCTGTCCGCTGCAGATGGCCTCGTGACGCTGACGAGCGCGATCCAGCCTGCGCTCCGGGAGTTTCCCGGCCTGCGGAAGAGGCCGGCGCTGCCGCCCTGGGACGTCATTCCGTCGTGTGTCGATCTGGAGCATTTCTGCTTCACCGAAGAAGGACGCCGAGGGGTGCGAGACGGCCTGGCCGTCGGCGATCGGCCGGTTCTTGTGTATGCGGGGTCCGTCGGCACCTGGTACCTCCTGGACGAGATGCTCGATTTCTTCACGACAGCGCGAGCAATCCTGCCGGACCTCTTTTTTCTCTTTCTCGCCAATGGACGGACTGCCGACGTCGAGGAGCGAATGCGCCGGCACGGGATCGACCGACGCGATGCGGTGGTTCGCCGGGTCGGTCATGATGAGATGCCGGCGTACCTGTCGGCGGCCGACGCCGGCATTGCTTTCATCCGCACGTGTTTTTCCAAGCTGTCCTCATCTCCGACGAAGTACGCCGAATACCTCGCGTGCGGCCTCCCGCTGGTGATCAACGCCGGCGTGGGCGACGCGGACCGCCTCGTGACGGACGACGAGGCCGGCGTGCTGGTGCCTGAACTGCGCCGGGACGAGTACCGGCGAGCGGCACACACTCTGCAGCAGGCGCTCGGCCGTGGGCGAGCGCATTATCGGGCGGTAGCGGAGGGCCACTTTTCGCTGGAGGAACGGGCCTGTCCTGCCTATCGGGCCTTGTACGACAGCATCCTGGTGCGGCGGCCGCGGAGGCGAGTGCTGTTCCTGACGCCGTACCCGCTTCACTGTGCGCCGAGTCAGCGGCTCAAGTTCGAACAGTACTATCGTTTCTTCGAGGACAACGGCATCAAGGTGGTCGCGTCGCCGTTCGTCGCTCCGGCCCTGTGGCGGGTGTATTTCACGCGCGGCAACCGGCTGCGTAAGCTGGCTCTTGGACTGTATGGATACGGCCGGCGTGTCCGGGACTTCATTCGCGCCTCGCGCTATGACGCGGTGTACGTGCATCTGTGGGCGGTTCCACTCCTGCCTCCGTGGTTCGAGGAAGCGCTCCGCCGGCGTGGCATCCCGCTCGTCTACGACATCGACGACCTGATCTACCGGCGGCCGCCCAGTACGGCCAACCCGCTGTTCGCCGGATTCCGACGAGCATCGCGGGTGGGGCGGATCATCACCGCGGCCGATCACGTGATCGTCGCGACGCGTCACCTTGCCGAGTTCGCGGCGCAGCACAACCCGCGGGTGACGGTCATTTCGTCGACGATCGACACCGATCTGTACTATCCACGCGAGCACTCGCGCACCGCTGGAGCCGTCACGATCGGGTGGAGCGGCTCGTATACGACGGCGTTGTACCTCCGCCATCTGATCCCCGTGCTGCAGCGGGTGGCGCGGCTGTTTCCGATCCGGCTGCTCGTGATCGGCGCCGGCGACTTCAGCATCGACGGCGTAATGGTGGAGTCGCGGCCCTGGACGCTTCAGCGGGAAGTGTCGGATCTGGCCGAGATGGACATCGGCGTCTATCCGGTGCCGAACGAGGAGTTCGCGCTGGGAAAGAGCGGCTTGAAGGCGCTGCAGTACATGGGCATGGGGGTGCCCGTCGTCGCGTCGAAGATCGGGTCTGCCTGCGAATTCATCCGCGACGGCGAGAACGGGTTCCTGACGGCGAGCGAGGACGAGTGGGTCGCAAAGTTGACACGCCTCATTCTCGAACCACCGGTACGTGCGCGCATGGGCTTGGCAGGGCGCCGCACGGTCGAGGAACGCTTCAGCGTCAAGGCCAACGCAACGACCTACTTTCGCGTGGTCACGTCAGTGTTCCCGCGCGATGCTCGGCTACGACTCGGGAACACCCAGGACGCACGCGTCGCCGGCCGATGATGTCGTCGCGAGCCTCAATCTGGCGTGAACATGTGCTTTACCTTCTCTCGACGTGCCGGATGGCCGCCGGCATCTTCGTGCGTAAGGCCATCACGGGTTCAGACCGGCGGCTCTGGCGTCGGTATCTCCTCGATCGCGTTGGAATATTCACGGGACGTCGGGTCGAGTTGCCGAAGAAACCCTCCATTATCTTGTTCATCAACGCCGGCGAGATTCTTGGGCTTACCGTCTTCTGTGCGACGTTGCGTCGGTTGCACCCCGGGCACAACCTGATCTTCGCGATCGACAACATGGAGTCGTACGTGATCGGGACCGAGCTGGAGATAGCCGATCTGCAGATTTTTGCACCGTGGGATTTCCCTTGGATCGGCTCCTGGCTGCGGAGATGGTTCCGGATCGAGATCGCCGTGTTTGTCACAAAGATTTTTCATCCGGTGATTGCCAAAACCCTGCGAACGTCCGGGGTTTCGGTGGGGCTCGTGTCAGGACATTTCGGGCCGGACACGGTCGCGCAGCCAGCAAACGCATCGTACTGGCGTCGCATGTTTACCCTCCGTGCGTACGAAAACCTCGACTACGTTGCGATCCAGAATGAGCCGCAGAAACGGGAACTGCTCAGGCATGTTCAACGACCAGATGTCGTAGTGCTTGGAAACATTCGTGCCGACGTGAGTCATGCTGCCGCAACCGCCGAGGAGCAAGCGGCATTTCGCCGCACCTTCTCTGCGCCGCCAGGGTCGCCCATCGTCATCGCGGCCGCGACGCGGGGCGACGAGGAACTGATCGTGGAAGCGTTTCGCGTTGCCCGTGAATACCGGAACGACATCAGGCTTGTACTGCTGCTGCGTCACTTGGAGACAGCGCCACACGTCTTACAGCGACTCAGCGTCAAAGAGCTGGAAGTCACCGCGCTCAGTCGCATGGTGCGACCGGTGCCTGTGGTGGTGGTCGATGTCCCGATGGCGCCGGCCAAGCTCTATTCGATTGCTTCCGTGATCGTCTTCGCGCGGACCTTCCACCCGATGGGCGGCTGGGCCAATATCCTCGAGCCCGCATACCACGCCAAACCCGTCATATTCGGGACCGAACTGAAGCTGTGGCCGGATGGCTTGGCCGAGCTCAGGCAACAGTATCCGCAGGTGTGTGTCACACCAGCCCCGCGTGACCTCGCACAGTCACTCTTGTACTTTCTCTCCGAAGCGTCCGTCTCCGCGGAAGTCGGGCAGGCGTTCAAGCGGCTGACCAGCATCGGAGCGAGTATCGCAGCGGCGAATGCGCGCTTCGTGTTCGATCGTGCGAGAGGATTACGGCCCGGCCAGCCTGGTGCGTCCAGCGTAGATGTCATTGTTGAGAGAGAATCTCAAAGCAATCTATAGCGCGCTGCCTTGGAAACGGCAGCTCTTTTCGCTTGTCAGGCGCGTGTGTGTGCCGCCGCCAGGTATTTACAGGCATCTCCATTTCAAGGGACCGTTCGACGTACAGGTAGACGGTACGGCATTTCAGGTGTACCACCACGGGTGGTTGATTGAGAATGAGATTTTCTGGAAGGGGATCCGAGCCGGGTGGGAAGGTACGTCGCTGTCGCTATGGATTGAACTCTGCAAGCATGCCGACGTGATCTGTGACGTCGGCGCTAACACCGGGATCTATGCTCTGACGGCTCAGGCGGTCCAACCGTCCGCCCGGGTGTACGCCTTCGAACCCGCGCGTCGGGTGTTCGAGATGCTGGAGCAGAACTGCACGCTGAACCACTATCGCGCAGCGTGCCTGAACGTCGCGGTATCGAACAAAGACGGTACCGCTATGCTCTTTGATGCGCCTCTTCCGCACGAACTCGTAGCCACGCTGCAGCCGGACGGCCCGTGCGCCGAGGAACTCACGGTCCGCGAGGTCGTACCGACGATCAGATTGGATACGTTCGCAGCCACACACGGCATATCGTGCATCGATCTCATCAAGATCGACACCGAGGGCCATGAGTTCGAGGTGATTGCGGGCCTCGGCGAGTGGCTCCGGATGCGGCCGTCGATGCTGATCGAGATCCAGAGTGACGCCCTCGGCGCTCGAATCGAGAGCCTCCTGCCGAGCGGGTATCTGTACTTCAACATTGATGAGCGAGCGGGCGTCCGCCATGTGCAGCATATTCTGAAGAGCGATACCTACAACCATCTGGTGTGCACCCCGACAGCCGCCGACCGCCTTGGATTGCATTGACTCCGGTTCTTCCGCTCTCCGTGACCTCGGCCCGTGGCTAACGTAGTCGCTTTTATTGGCGCGCGGGGCGGCTCGAAGGGGTTGCCGCGCAAGAATCTCCTGCCGCTTGCGGGGAAGCCGTTGATCTCCTATGTCATCCAGGATGCGTGCCAGTGCCGGCTCATCGGTCGCGTCTGCGTGTTCACCGACGATCCTGAGATTGCCGATGTGGCGAAAGCGCATGGCGCGGAGGTTCCGTTCTTCCTCCCGGACGACATGTGCACCGATGATCGGAAGATTGAAGCCGTCATCAAGTACGCCATCGACCGACTGGAGCGCGATGAAGGGTATCGTGCCGACATCGTGGTCTACCTGCAGAGCACCGATTTTTTCCGCAAGCCTGAGTGGATTGACTGGTGTATCCAGCAGCTCCTGGACGACCCCTCGGTCGAAACGGCCTTCGTGGCTCAAAAGACGCACAAGAATTACTGGCACAAGGACGATGGCGTCCCCTTGCGGGTTCGGGAGGCGGATGCCCAATACGGCAGCCGCCAGTCACGCAGACGCTTCTACTACCGCGAGGACACGGGCATTGCGTGCGCGACACGCGCCCATGTCATCAGGCGAGGCGAGCGCATTGGTCGTACGGTGCGCATGTTCGAATACGACTCGTTCTGGTGGGATATCCATACGGAATTCGATCTCTGGCTCGTCGAGAAGGTGATGCTCGAATGGCTGCCACATCACCCGGTCGCCTGATGAGCGGCGCCGTTGGGCAGCCGCTGCTCGACCTGCTCCGATGCCCCACGTGCGGCGGCCCTTATCAGCGGCACGGGGACCGTCTCCAGTGCGCATGCGGGATCGTCGTCGCTGTCCGTAGCGGCATTCCGCGCTTCGTGGATGACGATGGATATGTCAAGAGCTTCAGCTTCGAGTGGCAGAAGCATGCGCGGACCCAACTCGACAGCGCGAGCGCAGTCGCGCGCTCCGAGCGCGACTTTCAATCGCGACTTGATCGTCCGCTGGAATGGCTCAACGGAAAGCTTGTCCTGGACGCGGGCTGCGGCATGGGGCGCTACGCCGAGGTCGCGGCGCGCTACGGTGCGACGGTGGTGGGCCTCGATTTCAGTTTCGCGATCGACGTCGCCCGGGCGAATCTGTCCGGATGGCCGAACGTTCAGCTGGTACAGGCGGATCTCACACGGCCACCGTTCGCCAGGGAAACGTTCGATCTGGTGTACTCGTTCGGCGTGTTGCACCACACACCCAACGCGGAGCAGTCGTTCCTCGCGGCGGCGGATCTCGTGAAACCGGGCGGCGTCATGGCGATGTTCGTCTACTCCTCGTACAACAAGGCGTTCGTCTACAGCTCCGACTTCTGGCGACGGCTGACAACGAAGCTCCCATACCAGCTCCTCTACTGGCTGTGCGGGGCGTCAGTGCCCCTCTACTATCTGTATTCACTGCCTGTCATCGGGCTGATTGGGAAGTCGTGTTTGCCGATCTCGATGGAAAGCGACTGGCGGTGGCGGTGGCTCGATACCTTCGACTGGTACTCGCCCAGGTTTCAATCGAAGCACACCCACGCGGAGGTGGCGTCGTGGTTTCTCCGGGCGGGCTTCGACCAGCTATTCATCGGTCCGGGTGAGGTCACGATGCTTGGGGTGAGAGGCTCTGACCAATGACGCAGAAGTCCCCACTGGTCAGCGTCATCATTCCCGTCTACAACGCGGCTCCCTTCGTCAGTCGAGCCATTGAAAGCGTTCTGCACCAGACATTCAAGGACTACGAGATCATCGTCGTGGACGATGGCTCCTCGGATGGATCGCGAGACGAGATTCTGAAGTTTGCCGATCGTCTCACCTATGTGCACCAGGCGAACCGGGGACAGGCTGTCGCTCGCAATAGGGCGATTGCCCGCTCGACCGGTCAGTATCTGGCGTTTCTCGATGCCGACGACCTCTGGTACCCACAGAAGCTGCAGCGTTGTGTCGATATGCTCGAAGCAGACTCCGGTGCCGCGATGGTGTGCTCGACGTATACGCTCATGTCCTTGGAAGGACGCATCGTCATCCCGCACGTCAAGCTGCCGACGAGCGGCGGTCTCTATCCACGGATTCTGCTCGGGAACTTCCTGAGCTGCCAGGGTTCGTTGATCCGGCGCGACGTCTTCGCCGAGGTAGGAGGTTTTTGCGCCGAGACGACGTTGTACGAGGACTGGACGCTGTTTGCACGGGTTACACGTCGATACGAGGTGCAATGGATCGATGAGCCACTCTTCTGCTATCGATCGTCCAAACCCGGCAGGTACACACCCGCACAGATCGCGCTCAGGCTTCAGCGTGAACATCGGGTGCTCGACATCGCGTTTCGCGAAGATCCCTCCCTCGGGCGCTGGTTCCGTGCGCGGTGCCGGGCGAGCGTCTACATGGATCTGGCGAGGGCCTGCTTCTTCCGGCGGCAGTTCCTGCAGGCGTTCAGCCTCGCGTGTCGCAGCTGGCTCCGGATGCCGTTGCAGACGGAGGTGTACACGTTCCTTCCTCGCGTCATACTGGGAAAGCTGCGGAAGGTGCTGACGGACCCGCGACTCTCGGTGTCTGTACGCTCGTCTTCGTAAGCGCACGTATTTCAGCTCTCGAATATGGATCTCCGACAGAAGCGGATTTGTGTAACCGGTGGCGCGGGCTTTCTCGGCTCGGCGGTCGTGAGAGCGCTACGGGCGCGGGGCGTTGCCGACGTCTTCGTCCCGCGGCGTGAGCAGTACGACCTCACGACGCTCGACGGGATCGAACGGATGTTCGCGGACGCGCAACCCGAGCTGGTGTTGCACCTGGCCGCCGTAGTCGGCGGGATCGGCGCGAATCGGAGGAGTCCGGGGCGCTTCTTCTACGAGAACGCCATCATGGGCATCCAGCTCATCGAGCAGGCGCGTCGAGTGGGCGTCGAGAAGCTCGTGATCCTCGGCACGATCTGCGCGTATCCGAAGCTCACCCCCATCCCTTTCCAGGAACAGGCGCTCTGGAACGGCTATCCCGAGGACACCAATGCGCCGTACGGCCTGGCGAAGAAGATGCTGCTCGTTCAGACGCAGGCGTATCGCCAGGAGTATGGCATGAACGCCATCTACCTCCTGCCCGTGAACCTGTATGGGCCCGGCGACAACTTCAACCCGCAGTCCTCTCACGTCATTCCGGCGCTGATTCGCAAGTGTCTCGAGGCGACGCGCAGCGGCGCGCGGCAGATCGTGTGCTGGGGAGATGGCACGCCGACGCGGGAGTTCCTGTACGTGGACGATGCGGCGGAAGGCGTCTGCCTGGCGGCCGAACGCTACGACGGAGCCGAGCCCGTGAACCTGGGCAGCGGTGTCGAGATCAGCATCCGCGACCTCATCACACTCATCGCCAGGTCGTGCGACTACACGGGCGAGATCGTCTGGGACGCGACGCAGCCCAACGGGCAGCCGAGGCGATGTCTGGATACCTCCCGTGCGGAGCAGTGCTTCGGGTTCCGGGCGCGCACCAGGTTCGAGGACGGACTGGCGGCGACGATCGACTGGTATCGTCGCCACCAGGCCTGACGGCGCTCAGGAGACGAAGAACAGCTTTCGCGCTGCCAGGCCGCACATCCGCAGCAGCAGCCAGCCGTCGCTGAACCGGCTGATGTTCGTGGAGCCATATGTGCGCTGGCGATACCGGATCGGTACTTCGACAATGCGCAGGTTGAGCTTCGCGGCGCCAAAGAGCAGATCGAAATCACCGAAGGGATCGAGCCCGCCGAAATACGCGCGCCCGCGGGCAAGCTCCTCGTACTTAGTCCTCCACAACACTTTCGTGCCGCACAGGCTGTCTTTGATCGGTTGACCGATCAGGACGCTGAGCAGAAAGGCGAAGAAGCGGTTGCCCAGCAGGTTGAGAAAGCGCATCGCCTCGGCGTCCATGGCGTACACCAGACGACTACCGTTGATGAACTCTCCTTTGCCCTCGACCAGCGCACGATAGAACATCGGGAGATCTTCCGGGGCGACGCTCACATCGGCATCGAGGATCATGAGAATGTCGCCGGTCGCCTGGGCAAACCCGAGCCGGACTGCGTCGCCTTTGCCCCGTCCCTGTTGCACGAACACGCGAATGTTCCGGCCGGCCGTTTCCGCGGCGACACGGCGGCATTCGGCGAGGGTGTCGTCGCTCGAGTGGCCCTCGACGAAGATGAGCTCGCTGGCGCCGGCGAACGACGGCAGGCGATCGACGATCCGCTGAATGTTGCCGGCTTCGTTCCGACACGGGCACACGATCGACACCGATGGCGGCACAGAGGGGCGCGAGAGTCCGAGCGGCCTGGCGACGACCCAGTTGCTCAAACACACGTGCCGCATCAGCGGCACGTGGGCCAGAAACCGGTTGGCGAATGCGCTTGCCAGCGGCACGCGCGTGGGCAGCAGCGTGTGTCGATCCCGCCGGACGATTTCACAATCGGCCAGATAGAGCAGGTTGGCGATGTCTTCGAACGTCGTCCAGTTGAGGAGCGGCTGTGGGTACTTCGCCCCGAGCTTCTCGGCGAGAGAGAGCACCGGCTCCCACGCGCGGTTGTACCAGTGAATCACGATCCGCGTCTGAGGGTGGCAGACACTGCGCAGACGTTCGAATACCAGGCGGATGTCGTAGAGCAGACCGACGAGATCGGACAGCACCACGTAGTCGAAGGTCTCGCCGTCGAGATCGAGCTGCTCGGCCGCCATATGCCGGAACTCGAGATGCGGATGTCTAGTGGCGGCGAGACGCACCATGTCGCCGGAAATGTCGATGCCGAGCCCGCGTGCCGGTCGGGTGGAGGCGAGCAGGTCGCCGGTTCCGCTGCCGATCTCGAGCACGCGCGCGCCGGGCGGAATGTAGAAGCGCGCCAGCGATGCGATCGTCGAGTGATAGCCGGCGTTGCGTTCACGCCACTGCAGGACGATCGCCGCGTAGTGATCGAAGAATGTCTCCCAACTTTGCAGATACTCCTCGAGCGTGACCGGCGGCCGCACCCTTCGGACCGAGCGTGCCCAGTCGGCCTGATGGATCTCTGGAGACGGAGCTTCAATCTTCGCGTGGGCCATGTCCAGTTGTGAGTCGAAGCGCCAATAGTATCACCCCGCTGCGAGGCTCCTGGTGAGACCTCCCTCCAGCGTCACCCAAGACGACGCGATTCGCCTGCATGAGGCGCAGGCGCCGCTCTTTCGGGAACGCTACCGCGCGCAGGAGACCGATCCGTACAGCTCGGCGTTCAACTACGGACGCAAGAAGATCGGAGAGACGATCGTCGCGGCGCTTGGCACCGACGGACGCGGACGCATGGTGCTCGACGCGGGCTGCGGGACGGGATTCTTCCTGAGGGCGCTCGAAGCCCGCAACTTCCGCGTCACGGGCATCGATCTGGCATGGGAGATGCTGAGCCGCGCGCGCGAGGATACCGGCGCGCGGATCGTCTTCGGCGACGTGGCGGTCCTGCCGTTTCCGCCGGCCACGTTCGACGCCGTCGTGTCCGTGGAGGTCGTGCGATACCTCCGTGAACCCGAACGCGCAATCGTCGAGTACCGCCGCGTCCTGCGGCCCGGAGGGATCTGTGTCATCACTGCGGCGTCATGGTTGTCTTCGCATGGATATGCATTCGCCAACCGCGTCAACGCGGCACTGCACGTGACGAGCCGGATCAAAGCCCGCCAGTCTTTCGAGACGACGTGGACGCTCCGCAACAAGATGATCCGGGCGGGCCTCGAGGACGTCAGCGTCGAGGCCAGATTCCTCGGCCCGTTCGTGCTGGTCGAGAAGTGTTTCCCGCGGCTGACGCCCCGTTGGCTGCGCCGCTGGGAACCGCTTGACGATCGCGTCGCCGACGCCTACGGCTTCCGGAATCTTTCGAACCATCTGATTGCCGTCGGCCGCAAGCCGTCCCTGGGCGGCCGCGCATGAAATTCGGGCTCCGTGTCGTATTCAAGTTCGTCGTCAAGCTCCTGATCGGGACCTTGTGGCTGCCCATCGCGCTGTATCGTCGTGGGGACGGGGTGCGCATCCTCTGCTACCACCGGGTCAATGAGGTGCCGTGGAGCCGGCTGACCGTCTCGACGGCGGCGTTCCAGCGCCAGCTGGCGTACCTGGCGCGGCATCATTCAGTGGTGCCGCTGCAGGCGGTGGTAGACGCATTTCAGAACGGGCATGTCCTTCCGCGGCGGCCCGTGGTCATCACCTTCGACGACGGATACAGAGATGCGTGGCTGAATGCCGTCCCGCTGCTGCGGGAGTTTCGCTTTCCCGCCACGTTTTTCGTCGCGACCGGCCTGGTGGGGGCCACACATGTCGGCGGCACCGGCCGGGAGTCCTGTGCGGACGAACTGATGACCTGGGACGAAATCCGAGAGTTGCAGTCGGCCGGCTTCGAAGTGGGCTCGCATACGGTTGGGCACCCGATCCTCTCGAGCGTGCCGTCGCGAACGCAGCAACGGGAAATCGAAGAGTCCCGGGTCGTCCTGCACCAGATGCTGGGCAGGCGTGTCGAGGCTTTCTCATACCCGTCGGGCAGCAGCGGGGACTTTGGCGAAACGGCCGTCGCCAGCGTCATCGCCGCCGGTTACCGCTGCGCCTGCACCACCATCGACGGTCTCAACTGTCGCGGCGGTAATCTGTTCCGGCTGCGCCGATCCAACGTGCTCAACGAGGATACGATGCTGCTGTTCCGATACACGATGTTCGGCGCGCTCGACTGGATGAGCGTGAAGGACTCGGTGGTCGGCCGCACCTGCCAGCGGTGGTTCCGGATCGTGTTCGGCTACTGAGCGGCATGTCACTAGGCGACGAAACCGCGGCGCCAGGCATCGTTCCCCAACGGCAATTGCTGGCCAGACTGGATGATGCGGAATTGCGGCGTTTCGTCCGCCTGCACTACCTGCCGCTCGTCCGCATGGTGTATCGCAAGCGCCTGCAGACGTCGCGGGGCCTCATGCGGGGCGTGACGCCGTTCCGCCGCGCGCTCGAAGTCGGCTTTGGCCCGGGATTCCTGCTCCCGGCGCTCGCGCACTACGCTCAGAAGGTGGTGGCGGTCGACATCCACCACGAATCTGGGCGGGTCGCCGCCATGCTGGATCGCCAGCGCGTCACCGGCGTGTTGCTGATGCGGAATTCGATTACGGCGCTGGCGTTCCGCGACGCCTCGTTCGATTTCGTCATCTCCACGAGCGTCCTGGAGCATATTCATGCGCTCGACGCCGCCGTGAGGGAACTATCCCGCGTCGTCCGGCCCGGTGGATCGCTGGTGCTCGGGTTTCCGATGAAGAACCGACTGACCGACACCCTGTTCAAGATGGTGGGCTTTGCGGTGGACGAGCACCATCCAAACAGCCATGCCGACATCATCGCGGCGCTGGGCAGGACATTCCGCATCCGGCACCAGTCGCACCTCCCGAACTGGCTGCCGCTCGATTTTGCCCTGTATGGTTGGGTCCTGTGCGAGAAGCCGAAACAGTGAGCACCCTCCGGATGGCGGGGGAGGTACACGGCCGGACATTCTGGCTGGCCGCCATCGGCATCCTGGCTGTCGCAGCCGTGCTGCGATTTCACGGTCTGGCGGCTCGAGGTCTGGTGGAATGGGACGGCGCGTATTACGTGGGGGTGGCGAGGACCTGGGGAGCCGGTCTCCAATGGCTGTTCGAGCGCTACGTGCAGAACGCCGCCGGGTCGTCGCTGTCTGAGCGCCTGCTGACGGACGGCGTGGCGGTCAGTCCGACGGCGAAGCACGGCCTGATTGCGATCATGATGTTCGGGGCGCCGTTGACCGGCTTCACGGAGCTGCTCGGTACGGGCGTCGCCGCGGTCGCCGCGGTCGCGACGATCGGGATGTGTGGACTCGTCGCGGCCACTGCGTTCAACCGGTCGGTCGCCCTGTTGTCGATGTTTCTGCTGACCTTTTCGTTCACCCATCTCCACTACAGCCGCTCGGGCTTTCCCGTCAGCGTGTCGGCGCTCTGTGTGACGATCGCCTGGTTCCTGTACCTCCGGTCCTGCGCGGCTGACGAGCCGTGGCCCCTGCGCCGCAGGATGGCCCTGCTGGCCGGGCTGATGACGGGGCTTGCGGTGACCGTGCACTACAACCTTTTCTGGGTGCCGTGCCTGTTCTACGGATTGCTCGCGTGGCAGGCGCTGCGCGACGCGATTGGCGGATCCGGCCGGGATGTCCGTCATCAAGGCGGCATCGCCGGCATGTTCCTGCTCGGATCGCTCATCCTGCCGCTGGCGTTCGAACTGGGAACGCGGTTGCTGCAAGCCTTTGTCGGTGCGTCGCCCGGCCTTTCGACAGCGGTTCAGGGGAGATTCGGCGATGCGCGGCTCCTGACCTACTTCGAGGAGGTGTACTTGCACACCGTCGGGCAAGGCAACAACTTCGTGGCACGCGAGCCCTGGTTCTACCTTCGCCTGATCGGCGAGTGGGAGGGGTATGGCGTCCTGGCCGCGTTGCTGGCGAGCCTCGTCTGGACGGCGGTTCGATGCGACGTGCCGGCGCTGGTCCGAGCCTCCTGCCTCGGAATTGCCGCTCTGCCGCTCCTCATCTGGACTCTGTTCAGCTTCCCGGTGGCGCGGACGATCGGCGTCGCGACCCCTGCATGGGCCATCGTCAGCGCTGCGTCCGCCTGTCGCGCGTACGACCATCTCGTCGCGCGCAACCGGCGTCTGGCGCGCGTCTGCGCGGCATGCGGCCTGATCGTGATCGCCGCCGCAGGGACGTGGCGCGCGAGGCCGATCTGGGACGTCCGGTCCGGAATGCCGGCGGCGCTCGCCTTCATGCAGGAGCACGGCTCGGTGAAGCACATCAGCACGGAGTTTCCGCTGTCCCGCCTGCTGGTCGGACGCGCGAACGCGATCGACGCCACCGTGAGCTTCCAGGGCAAGGACACCGCGCAGGTGCTGCGGACGTTTGAAACAGAGGACTACAGATATCTGGTCGCATCGGGCGGCAGGTTCACCTCGGATAAGGGACTGATGGCGATGCTCGAAGATGTGGATCCAGTGTTTCGAACGCATCATTCCTTCCGTCTTCAGGCCTACGAATACTTCGATCGTGAGGTCCAGCGGGCGATCCTGAGCTCGCCCGAGCAGCTCGAGGTATACGAGATTCGCGAGCTCCTCGAACACACACAGGACGGCACCCCGGATGTGCGGCATCTGCGGTGAGCTGCGGTTCGACGGCAGACGAACGTCCGCCGATCGCATCGTCGGGATGCGGGAGACGCTCGCGCATCGCGGCCCGGACAGCGCCGGCCTGTACCTCTCGCCGGACTGCCGCGTCGGCCTTGGTTTCCGCCGTCTGCGCATCATCGACCTCAGCCATGAAGCGGACCAGCCGATGGCCAACGAAGACGGCTCGCTCCAGCTCGTCTTCAATGGCGAGATCTACAACTTTCGAGAGCTGCGTGCCGAGCTCGAGACGAAGGGACACGCGTTCCGCTCGAAGTCCGACTCAGAGGTGATCGTCCACCTGTACGAGGAGGAGGGCGCAGAGGGCCTCGCGAAACTCGACGGCATGTTCGCCCTCGCAATCTGGAACGAGCGCACCAGGCAGCTGGTGCTCGCCCGCGATCGTGCCGGCAAGAAGCCGCTGTTCTACAGGCGCATCGCCGGTGCGCTGGCGTTCGCGTCCGAGATCAAGGCGTTCTTCGGCCATGACGAGGAGCCGCTCGAGATCGCGCCGGAGGCGATCCCACAGTATTTCATCCACGGGTTTGTGCCTTCGCCGGGCACGTTCTATCGCAACGTGCGGCAGGTCGAGCCGGCGACGATCATGACGGTCGATGCCGACGGCCGTACGGCGCGGACGGTGTACTGGCAGCTGCGACTCCAGCCCCGTGAGGCGGCCGGAGCGGCGACGGACTCCGCTCGCGACGCCATAGCGAACGTCCGGCGGCTGACAACTGCCGCCGTCGAGCGCCGACTGATCAGTGACGTGCCGCTCGGGGCCTTTCTCAGCGGCGGGCTCGATTCGACGATCGTCGTCGGACTGATGAGTCAGTTGACCGGGTCCTCGGTGCGCACGTTCAGCATCGGCTTCGAAGGGGACCCGTCGTACGACGAGACTGCGTTCGCCCGCGCCGTTGCGCAGCGGTTCCGAACGGATCACACGGAATTCAGGGTGGCGCCGTCGGCCGTCGATCTGGTCGACACGCTGATCTGGCACCATGACGGGCCGTTCGGGGACGCTTCGGCCATCCCCACGTACATCGTGTCGCGCCTGACGCGGCAGCATGTCACCGTCGTGCTGACTGGCGACGGCGGCGATGAACTGTTTGCCGGGTATCTGCGGTTCGCGGCGGCGGTCGCGGCCGAGCGCGTGCCCGCCGCTCTCCGGCGTCCGTTGCGTGCGCTCATGGAACGGCTGCCTCGGGTGGCCAACGATCGCCATTGGCTCGCGAGGGCTCGTCGCTTCGCCCGTGCCATGAACGACCCTCTCCTGGATCGCATGACGAGATGGAGCGGGTTGTTCTTCGACGATATTGAGCAGTTGCTCGATCCGGATCTGGCGGCGAGAGTGTCGCCAATCGACCGTCTGCAGTACCTCGAGCAGGAACGTGACCGGCTGGCGGGCCTGTCCACGCTCGGCGTGCTGCTGCACACCAATTTCCGCTCGTATCTGCTCGACGATCTGCTGGTCAAGGTGGATCGGACGACGATGGCGAATTCCCTCGAAGCGCGTTCGCCGTTCCTCGACACGGAGCTCATCCAGTATGTGGCCGGCCTGCCCGACTGGATGAAGCTGCGAGGGATGACTACGAAGGTCGTTCTACGGCAGGCGTTTCGGGATCTGCTGCCGCCGGCTGTCGCGCGGCGCGGAAAGATGGGATTCGGCGTCCCGCTTGGAACCTGGTTCCGCGGTGGGCTGAAGGACTATGTGAGGGATCTCCTGCTTGATTCTTCAGCGCGTTACAACACGTTTCTCTCCGCGCCGTACGTGCGTGAGCTCGTGAGGCGCCATCAGGCCGGCGAAGCGAATGCGGGACTGCAGCTCTGGACTGTCCTCTGTTTCGAGCTGTGGCTGCGGAATCTGCCGCAGTGGAACCGTCGCGGGGCCGCCGCGCTCCATCCCGCGTGAGGCGGCCGATCTCCTCTGTCAGTAGTCGGTTCCGGGACAGGAAATCGGCGAGCCACGCGTTGCCGGTGCGGTTGTAATGGCGGTCGAACGTCAGGAACAGGCGGCGTCCCTGGCGCACCTCCTGTTCCATGGCCTCGGACGGATCGATGAAGGGAATGCCCCGGGATTCGCAGAACCGCCGCAGTTGAACGCGGGGATTGCTGCGATCGTAGTCGTCGGGGGCGACGCCCAGCGACTCGAGATTGCCGCGAAACATCGACGCGTTGAGCTCGGATTCCTGCGGCAGGTAGAGCACGATGAACGCGATGCCCTGCGCGTGCAATCCCTCGTGGATGGTCCCGATCGCCTCGCTCGCGCTCGCCGGCGTATTGCCCCTCCGATAGGCATGCAGGCTCTCCTCGACCATCTCCCGACGCTCCGGAAACTCGTCCATCGGCGCCCGGAACCCGCCGAGCAGGCGATGCTCGTCCAGCGCCGACTTCACCACGACGTAGACGTAGGAGTAGGTCTGGAGAACCTCCTTGACCGTCGAGAACAGGCTCATCTTCGCGTTGACGAGCGAGTCGTACGGCAGGATCCACAGCGCGTGGACGAGGTAGTACCAGGCGCTGCGCGGGGGGTCTCCAAGGGGCTGCGGCTCCCCCGTCGCTTCGTTCCAGTACCGGGACTCCCGCAGTGCTTCGGCCGAGGCGATTGCGTCGTTGGTCGAGAGGCCCCAGACGACGAGGTCCGGATCGAGCGCGGCAACCTGACGGGCGGTGAGAATCACGTCGCGCAGTGAGCTGCCGGTCCGCCCGAAGTTGCCGACGCGGATGCGGTCGTCCGCGAGGCTCCCCGCGAGCAACAGCGGGTAGGACTGATCGATCGGAAACGGATAGCCTCGAGTGAACGAATCGCCGAGGAACGCGACGAGCGGCTTGTCCGCCTCGAACGCGGACGGATCCACGAACTGGGTCTGGGCGTAGCTGAGCCTCCAGCCAAACAGATAGAAGCGATAGCTCACTTCCGCGATGAGGAACGCCATTGCCAGGCCGAGGCACACTGCTGTGAGACGGAAGACGATGCGAGTGACGATCCGACGGAGTGGCTCGCGCATGCCGGGACGCGCCTCATTATAAGCGCGGAGTTACACACGCTTTTCGTGCCTTCCCGGCGCTGGCTGCTCCTCCCCGTCACCGTTGCGGCGCTCGCTGGCGTTGCGGTCATCCCGACCGAGACGCGACAGGCGGTGGACAGCACGCTGTACGTCCACACGATCCCGCTGTACGCCAAGGCTCTGGATTTCGTGCAGCGCGATCTGGGCTATGCCCGCCTGGTGTCCGGGATCGTTGACGAAGAAGCGGCACCCGAAGCACGCGCATTGACGCTGCTCGAGTGGACCCGTCGCAACATTCGCGATACGCCAGACGGATTTCCGGTCGTTGACGATCATGTCCTGAACATCATCATCCGCGGATACGGCCCAGCCTGGCAGAAAGCGGAAGTCTTCACGACGTTGACGACGTACGCGGGTGTGCCCGCGTTCGTGGCGAGCAGCCGACAGATTGCGCCTCGCCTGACGCTGTCGTTCGTGTGGGTAGAGCGGCGATGGAGGGTGTTCGACGTCGACAACGGAATCGTGTTCCGCAACCGCCGCGGGGACCTCGCATCTGCGGATGAACTGGCGCATGATCCGTCGCTGAGTACGGCGGCTGCGGGCGGCAGGTCGTACCGGTCCCAGCCGTACGAAGCCTATTTCGAGGGGTTCCGGCCTCCGGTGGCCCCCGATGTCCTGCGCGGAGAGTTACAGATGCTGTGGCCACGGCTGTCCTACCCGGTGATGCGCTTGATCGGCCTGGGTCGGAGGGAATGGCAGTCTTGACGCATGTCCCTCTTCAAGCAGCGACCGAGCCGGATCCGCTGGTCTCCGTCGTCGTTCCCGTTCACAATGAGGAGGAGCTGTTAGAGACGACGGTGACGCGCATGCTGGCCGAACTCAGGCAGCTCGGCCGGCCGTTCGAGCTCGTGCTCTGCGAGAACGGGAGCACGGACCACAGTCACGACATCGCGTTGAACATCGCGGCGCGTGCCCCTGAGGTGAAGGTCGAACAACTGGCCGTCGGCGACTACGGTCTCGCGCTGAAGCATGCGATCGCCATGTGCCATCATGAGCTGGTCGTCATCTACAACCTTGATTTCTGGAGCGCGGCATTCGCGCGTACCGCGCTCGAGGCGTTGCGCTCAGCCGATATCGTGCTTGGATCGAAGGTGATGCCGGGCGCCTCTGACCGGCGTCCCACCATCCGGAAGGTCATCACCCGCAGTTTCAATATCTTCTTGCGGCTCGCCTTCGGCTTCCGTGGGACTGATACCCATGGCATGAAGGCGCTCCGGCGCCGGCAGGCTCTGCCCCTGTTGACGTCGTGCGTCTCCCGCGACTGGCTGTTCGATACCGAGTTCGTGCTGCGGGCACAGCGGGCCGGCTTCCGTATCCATGAGATTCCCGTCACGGTGCGGGAGATCCGCCCGCACAGTTACACATCGATCGCCAGGCGGTTTCCAGGCGTGATCGTGGGTCTGGTCAAGCTGTGGGTCACGCTCCGACAGGCGCCCGAGGGCGCCGCGAGATGATGAGACCGCCGTCGGCGCCTTCGTGGCAGGATCGTGTCACCGCCGCCCTGCCGCTGGTCTACCTCGCGCTCATTTCCGTCGCCTGGCCGCCGCTGGCGCTCAACGCCCGGCTCATCGATCTGATGTTTCCAGTCATGGCGGTGTTCATCCTCGTTCCCTCGCCCGGCCGGTGGGAATGGCGTCCTCTCGATTACTGTGTCGCCGCATACCTGCTCTCGCTCGCTCCATCGTTGTGGGGCACCGACGACGTTCGCAGTTCGATCGTGGAGCTGGTGAAGCGCCTCTATCTCGGCTGTGTGTACGTCGTGTTCGTGCTGTATTTCAGAACGACCGGATGGTCGGCGGCGGGCAAGACGCTCCTGCGCGCGCCTGCGGCCATCTGTGGTGTCGGGCTCGCTGCCGTCGGTTTCCATGCCGTCTGGGGCGTCGATGCCGGAATCCTCGGGGGTGCCAGCACGCTCCCGTACCTCGGGCGTGTCCTGCGCCTCACAGGCGGCAGCGAGAGCCCGGCCATGTTCGCGAACTACCTGACATTCGTCCTGCCGTTCATCGGGGCAGCCGCGGTGTTCGACGCGGTGCGGCGGATGGAATGGATCGTGGCGGCGGCACTCGTCGGGGCCGGCATCGTGTTCTCGCTCACGCATGCCATCGTCGGTTTCGTCGTGGCCGGAATCGCGATCGCATGGCCCTTCCTGCCGCGCCCTCGCGCCACGGCGATTCGCGGCGTGGCTGTGGCGGGCGTCTTGATGTTGTTTGTTCTGATCAACGCAATGTTGATCGTGACGATTCGCGGAGTCGAATGGCGACACGATTTCGACGACTCGGTTCCTCCTCCCGAGTACGCGTACGCCTTCCTGGGAGATGAGGGAGCGAAGCGTCTCACCGTCCAGGTGTCGTACAATTTCATGAGCTATTACGTCCTGAAGCGAGCGGCGTGGGACGCGTTCCTCGAACGGCCCTGGACCGGTGTGGGGCTCGGTCGATTCCCGGCGGTCGCCGAGCGCGCGTATGCAGATGGCCTCCTGCACGAACCGTATCGCACCGCTGATCCGCATTCGACACTGCTTGGGGCGCTGGCCGAGACGGGAATCGCCGGCGCGCTGGGCACGGCGTTCCTGCTTGTGGTCGCCTTGCTTCAGGCGCCGGCCCGACGGCCCGAGCGCTGGTTCGTCGTGGCCAGCCGGGCGGCGGTGTTGGGCCTCGTCGTGAACAGCGTCAATGTCGACATCATGAACTTTCGGTTTCTCTGGGTGGCGTTTGCCGGGTTGCGGGATGCATGACGTGCTCGACGCGACGGTTCTCAGAACTTCAATCGCTTGACAACGCCGTTGTGGACCGACTCTAATGCATTGTTCATTTTTTGAACGGTCCCCGCGTATCCCGCGACAGCTACACCATTTCTCGCCTGTGAGCGAGGGGCACGGAGTGTCTCATGCGATCCCGGATCCACGTTGAAATCCACGCGGCGGCGGCGCCGCGTGTAATCGGCTGATGTCGGAACCGCTCGTCACCGTCTACATCACCAACCACAACTACGCCCGGTACCTCCGGCAGTCGATCGAGAGCGTTCTGGGTCAGAAGTTCACCGACTTCGAACTGATCATCATCGACGACGGTTCGACGGATGGCTCGCTGGAGATCCTCACCGAGTATGAGCGGCATCCGCAGGTGCGCATCGTCAGCCAGGAGAATCACGGGTTGACGGTCGCCAACAACATCGCGCTGCGCATGGCCCGCGGTCGATACATCGTGCGCCTCGATGCGGACGATTATTTCGACGAGAACGCGCTGCTGGTGATGTCCAACTATCTCGAGCGGCACCCGGACGTGGGCCTCGTATTTCCCGACTACTACACCGTGGACGCCGCCGGCGAGATCATCGCGCTGCAACGCCGTCACGATTTCCAGCAGGACGTGACGTTGTACGACCAGCCGGCTCACGGCGCCGGGACGATGATCAGGCGCGAATGTCTGCTGGCGCTGGGCGGCTACAACGAGCAGTTTTCGCGGCAGGACGGGTACGAGCTGTGGCTCCGGTTCATTCAGCAGTACCAGGTCGCGAACGTCAATCTTCCGCTGTTCTGCTACCGGCGCCACCCGACCAGCCTGACCCGCGATGAAGCCGGGCTCCTCGAAACTCGCGGGCAGATCATGGCGCACACGCTGCGCGCCGAGAAGCCGCTCGACGTGGTGTGTCTCATTCCAGTGCGCGGAACCCAATTGGATCCGGATTCGGTCATCTTTCGACAGCTTGGCGGGCGGCCGGTGATCGATTTCACGATCGAGGCCGCGCTCGACGCCCAGGGCGTGTCCGAGACGGTTGTCATCACCAGCGACACCGGCGCCATCGAGTACGTCCGGAACGGGTTTGGCGACCGGGTGATGGTCATTGAGCGGCCCGTGCACCTGAGCCGCATGAACACACCCCTCGAGGCGACCGTCGAATACGGGCTGCGCGAGTGGACGGCGCAGCGGGGCCGTGAGCCCGAGGCGCTGTTGATGCTGTACGCCGAGGCGCCGTTCCGGAATGCACACCACGTCGACATGGCCATCCACGCCTTGCAGCTCTTCTCGACCGACTGTGTCGTGGCGGTCCGTCCCCACCAGGAAGTGTTCTACCAGCACAACGGCGCGGGAATGGTCGCGATCCAGAAGAGCCGCACGTTGCGCCTCGAGCGCGAGAGCCTGTACCGCGAAACGGCCGGGATGCACCTGGTGCGAACCGCATTCTTCAGGGAACATGGCCGTGTCGTGGGCGGGCAAATCGGCCACATCGTCGTGGATGCGAAGGCCGGAATCGTGATCCGGAGCGAATTCGATATGGAGCTCGCGCAGCGGCTCGCGGCGCGGGCAGAGGCGAGGGCTCCTCATTCGGCGTTCGCCGAGGATGTATGAACTCGGAGACGCTGCCGTCGAGCCTGCGCGTGCTCCTCCGGCGGCTGTGGCGTCACCTCGACGCCCGCCGCCGCCGCCAGATAGGCGCGTTGTGCGTGCTGATCCTGGTCAGTGGCTTCTGCGAAATCCTGACGCTGGGTGCAGTGCTTCCATTTCTCGGGGTTCTGGCGGCGCCAGAGCAGGCGATCCGCCATCCCATTGGTGCCCGTGTGGCTGCGATCTGGGGGGCGACCACGGCGGATCAACTGGTCTTCCCGCTGGCTGTCCTCTTCGCAGTCGCCGCGATGTTGGCCGGTGGTGTCCGGTTGTGGCTGCTGTGGGTGAACGATCGTCTGGCCTATGCCATCAGCGGCGATTTCGCCGCCGAGATCTATCGCCGCACGATGTACCAGCCGTACACCATTCACGTACGGCGCCACAGCAGCGTCGTGCTCAGCGGCGTGACGCAAAAAATCGAAGGCGCACTCAAGATGCTCATGGCGCAGCTGACGCTGGTGGCATCAGCGGTACAGATGCTCGCACTCACGTCGGCGCTCGTAGCGGTGAATCCGGTGGTGGCGGGCGTCGCCAGCGGTGTCCTGGGCTCCGGCTACGGGGCGCTGACGTGGGCGTCGCGGCGGCGCCTGCGCCGCAACAGCCAGCTCATCGCACGCGAACAGACCAGCCTCATCAGGGTCGTTCAAGAAGGGTTGGGCGGCATCCGGGACGTGCTGCTCGAGAGCGCGCAGCAGTTGTATGCGGACAAGTATCGTCGGGCCAACTATGCGGTGCGCCGGGCGCAGAGCATCAACAACTTCATCATGAATGGTCCCCGGTTTGTCCTGGAGGCGCTCGGCATCGCGCTTGTGGCGGCGCTGGCCTACTGGATGAGCCGCGGCTCCGGCGGCCTGGGCGCTGCCCTGCCGGTGTTGGGAGTGCTGGCGCTGGGCGCGCAGCGGATGCTCCCCCTCGTTCAGATGGCGTACGCGAGCTGGTCCTCGATGACGGCGAACGTCGCAGGCGTGTCTGAGGTCCTGGATCTGCTCGACCAGCCGCTTCCTCCCGAGGCCAACCAGCCACCCCCCGCACCGCTGGGCCTGCACGAGGGCATTCGTGTCGAGTCTGTCCGCTTTCGCTATGCGAACGGGGCACCCTGGGTGCTCGACGGCCTGACGCTGTCGATTTCGAAAGGCGTTCGGATGGGCGTGACCGGCGAGACCGGCAGCGGGAAGAGCACGTTGTCGGACCTGCTCATGGGCCTGCTGGAGCCGACGGAGGGAGCGATTCTCGTGGATGGTCAGCCACTGACACGTGACCGGCTTCGACGGTGGCAGCGCAGCATCGCGCACGTGCCGCAAAGCATTTTTCTGTCCGATTCGTCGGTTGCCGAAAACATCGCGTTTGGGATCCACCCACGGGATGTCGACATGGACCGCGTCGAACAGGCGGCCCGACAGGCGCAGATCAGCGCGTTCGTCGAGGATCTGCCGGATGGGTACCGAACCACCGTCGGCGAACGGGGCGTCCGGCTGTCCGGTGGCCAGCGTCAGCGGATCGGCATCGCCCGCGCGCTCTATCGGCGGGCGCCGGTGCTGGTCCTCGACGAGGCCACTAGCGCGCTCGATGACGCGACGGAACTGGCGGTCATGGAGACGCTCGAGGCGCTCGACGAGGAGCTGACGATCATCGTGATCGCTCACCGCCTCACGAGCCTCCGGCGTTGCGACCGTCTCATCGAGCTGGTTGGCGGACGGGCAGTGGCGTACCAATCGTATCAGGAGATGATCGAGACGAGCGCCTGCGCGCGGAAGATCGCCGCCGTCAGCTGACGTCCCGTTGCCCCTATGTCTTCCGAAGACGCCCAGCGCCGCATGGGGTTGATGCGCACGCAGCAGTGCCCGGTGTGCGGAGGAACCGAACGTGAACCTGCGCACGCGATGTCGAAGAGCGGCGTGCAGTATCTCCAGCGAGCGGCCGACCGGCTCGGGGTGTCGGTCGGGGATCTGATCGAGCGCGCGCAGGTCTTCAAGTGCGTCACGTGCCGCAGTTACTTCTGCGATCCCTGGCTCAGTCCCGAGTTCGCGTCCTGGCTGTTCTGCGCGGCGACGCCGGACCACATCGTCGGCTGGGAAGAATTCGAGTTCTGGGTGCGGAATCGCAAAGGCCGCTTCGAGCTCCACAACCAGAGAGTGTATGCTGCCGTCACACGCAGGACCGGGCCATTGCGGTCCTATGCGGAGTTTGGCTGTCCCTTTCAAGGATTCCTTCTCCCATTGAAGGCTCACGAGGCCGATCCGGAAGCGCGCATCCGGCTGTTTGCCCGGGCGCTGCGTCGCGCTCCAGACGTTCGCTGGACACGGTTCACGCGCCTCTACAACGCTCTGGAGGGGTTCTTGCGCGGTGCCCTCGTCCTCGCGCTGCGGATCCGGGCGATCCTGGACAGGATCATCGATCGGCGAAGAGCCGACGCCTCGCCGGAGCAAATATCCTCACGGCCGGAAAGCCTCTACTTGCTCACGCATGACACCACCAGAGCCTGGAGCAGCAACTGCACGCGTTATGGCGCCAGTTGCAAGTACTTCGCCCGTACGATTCTCGATGCGCATGTGATTCCGATGGACGAGGCACGTGGTCAGGGGCTGACGTTCGACCTCGTCGGCGTCTTCAACATTCTCGATCACACGACCTTTCCCTCGGAAGTGCTGCGAACGCTGTTGGACGTGTCCAGGCACGTGCTCGTGGTGAGTCACGACGCGCGACGGGCAGGCAAGCAGCATATGTTCGCGCTGGGCGATGATTTTGCCGAATGGCTCCGCGAGTCGATCACCGGTGTCTGCGTCGAGGACCTGCGGGACGAGGTCGATGTAGGGGGGGCCTCCGACTACAGTTATCTTCTGCTCACCAAGACGTCGGTCATCGCACGGCCCCTCACCGATGACCAGAGGCGGATGGAAGCGAGCGGGATCGGCCCAGGGAGGCGCACGCCGTGACGTGCGTGATCCTCACGACGGACACACTGCATCACCGGTACTTCGTCAACCGGATCGCGCGCACAGTGCCCCCGATCGTGGTGCTCGAGCGGCGAACAACCCCGCAATGGAAAGCCTACTGGCGCGCGTTCAGACGTGAGATCAGCCTCGCCGCACTCGTCGAGAATCCGTACCTCTATCGCGCCTATAGACGATTCCATCGGCTGCAAGACGAGTTCGAGCGCGATGCATTCTTTCGTGGCGTTCCCGCCGATTTCACTGGCGCCGCGGACTTGATCCATACGGACACCGTGAACTCGACCGCCTGCCTGCAGCTGGTTGATTCAGCCAGGCCGTCACTAATCGTCTCGTTCGGGACCGGCCTGATCGGCCGCGAGCTGTTGGGCCGGCCCGGGCTGAAGATCAACGTGCACCGCGGGATCCTGCCGAGATATCGGGGGCTCGATTCAGACCTGTGGGCGTGCTGGTTCCGGGATTTTTCGCGAATCGGCACGAGCATTCACCTCCTGGACGCGGCACTCGATACCGGGGCCGTGGTGGAACAGCAGCGCTTGGCGCTGACCGCCGGGATGAGGATTCACCACCTGCGCCATCACACGACCCTGCTCGCCGCCGACATCGTGGAGCGTGTCATTGGGACGCTGGGTCACTCCAGTCATATCGAAACGACGCCCCAGGACGCCTCCCGCGGCAGTTACTATTCCTACATCCCCCCGATCCGTCGAGCTTTGGCTATCCGCCGCTTCAACAAGCACGTGCGAGGGCTCGAGGCGTCGCCGCGGCCCGCATTTCGTGAACGGCGTTCCGGGCCGCAGGCATGGTGACAGAAGAGTTCACGATTCTGCTCTACCACGGGGTCTCGCGGTCGGTGCACCGCGGCATCGAGAATTGCAGCCGGAAACATGTCTCCGCAGAGCATTTCGAGGCGCAGATGCGATTTCTGGCCACCATGGGTCGGGTGGCGGCGCTGGGCGACCTGCTCGCCGATTGTGAGAAAGGATTACCGGCGGGCGGCCGCGTTGCCGTTACGTTTGACGACGGATTCGAGAATAACTATTCCGTGGCGTTTCCGATTCTCCGAAGACACGGTGTGCCCGCGACGTTCTTTCTGTCGACAGGCTTCATTGGGTCGTCGCGTGTCTTTTGGGTCGACAAGCTCGAGTACCTCCTGAACGAAGCCGCGGTGAATGCCTTCGAGTCGGCCGTCCTCGGACGCGAGTTTTTGCTCGCCTCTCTGGAGCGGCGCGCGGCGGCGCTCCGCGAAATCAAGGGTGCATTGAAGCGGCAACCGGCGCTGGTCGACGACACGATCGCGGAACTAGAAGCGCTGGCCGAAGCCCCGCTGCGTTATGACTATCCGGATTACAGGATGATGGACTGGCATCAGGTGCGCGAGATGCACCGATCCGGCCTCTGTGAATTCGGCGCGCATACGATTGACCATACGATTTTGAGTCACGTGCCGCACGCCGAGAAAGTGCTGCAGGTTCGTCAATCGAAGGCGACCCTGGAGGGGGAGCTCGGCACCCCCGTAACGTTGTTCGCCTATCCGGAGGGCCAGGCGGACCACTTCGACGACGAGGTCGTGGAAGTGGTACGGCAGGCAGGTTTCGTGGCGGCTGTCGCGGCCATCTTCGGCTGCAATACGTCAGCGACATCCAGGTATCACCTGCACCGTAACATGGTCGAGTTCGTGGCACCGTTCGACAACTGCGTGAGAGGGCTGTCTGAAATTCGCGGCTGAGATCGGGCTCAATCACGATGGCAACTTCGATCTGGCATGCGAGCTGGTCCGGCAGGCCAGGCTGGCCGACGCCGACTTCGCGAAGTTTCAGTTCGGCTGGCGGAGCAGGCCCGGTGAGATCAATGCCTTTGAGCGAGACCGGTGGATCGCGTTGAAGCAGTGGTGCGACTACGTCGGAATTGAGATGCTGGCCTCTATTTTTACGGAGGAGGCGCTCGATCTCGCCGAGACCCTCGGTCTGACCACCTACAAGATCGCGTCCCGCACGGTGGTCGATCAGCCTGCCCTCTGCGAGAAAATTCTGGCACGCCGTCGACCCACATATGTGTCGCTCGGGATGTGGGAGGAGAGCGGCTTTCCGTTCGGTCCGTCCGACGGGCGTCTCCTGCAGTACGTGTATTGCAGGTCGAAGTATCCCACCGGACCCGCGGATCTCGCCTCGATGCCTGCGAGATTTGGTGACGAGGGGTTCTCCGGGTACAGCGATCACTCGCTCGGCATCGCCATGTGCCTGACAGCCGTAGCCCGCGGTGCGCGCTACGTCGAGAAACATTTCACGCTCAACAAGGCGTCGCAGGTCATTCGCGATCACGTGTTGAGCGCCACTCCAGACGAGTTCCGTCAGCTCGTCGAGCTTGGCAGGCCGATGGCTCGATTCGCGGCGCTCTGTGATCCGGAGGGGACGCGGAACCCGAGAAGCGTGCAGGGATGACCGTGGACGGCCGAAGGCCTGCAATCCAGGGCAAGAAGGACCTCGAGGCGAGCCGGCTCTCGTACGCCCTCGAGCACATGACCCACAACAAGGCCTACCGGTACGCCGTCGAGGCGGCTGGTGGCGACGCGGACGGCGCTCTCCTTCGGATGTTCCACGATCGGTTCATCGAGTACCGCAGGGGTTGGCGCGGCAACGCTCGATTCGCGGTGGAGAACCGGCTGCACGACGAGTACTACGCACGCACGGGGTGGGGTCCGCTATCGCTCGACATCGAGGTTGCGGCGGTCTGCGATCTGGCCTGTCCCTTCTGTTACCGCCAGGCGATCGCGACCCCGGACCGGATCATGAGCGCGGAACTGTTTCGCCGCGTGATGGACCAGGGCGCGGAGCTCGGCGTGTCGTCGGTGAAGTTCAACTGGCGCGGTGAGCCGCTGCTGCACCCGCAGCTTCCGACCCTCATCGACGACGCCAAGCGCAGGGCCGTCCTCGAGACGATCATCAATACGGACGCTGTCACGTTGACCGCCGGGAAGAGCGAAGCGCTGATCGACGCCGGTCTCGACCTGATGATCTATTCCTTCGACGGGGGGACGAAGGAGACATATGAGCGGATGCGGCCCGGGCGGTTCAAGACGAACCATTTCGAGAACGTGTACGCCAACATCCGGCGATTCGCCGAGATCAGGGCTTGCACAGGGGCGCGCCTGCCGCGCACTAAGGTGCAGATGGTCCTGACGGCGGACACGTTCGGCGAGCAGGAGCAGTTCTTCGATCTGTTCACCGATTGCGTGGACGACGTGTCGGTCAAGGCCTACACCGAACGTGGCGGTGAGCTACCCGAGCTCGACGTCACCACCCTGGCGCGCGTGCACGCCTTCCTGCGGGCACACGATCTCCCCCCGACGACGGCGTACTGGCGGGACATGAGGGGCGCTGTGTACGTCGGCACCGGGAGGCTCCCGTGCGAACAGCTCTATCAGCGCCTCACAGTGACCTACGACGGCCGCGTCAGCATGTGCTGCTACGACTGGGGTGTCGAGTATCCCATCGGCTACGTGGATGAGGCGGCCTTCCGCGAGGGAGACGCCGACTATGAGGAGGCGCTGACCAAATCGCGCACCGGCGCTCGTGGATTTGAGCGCCTCACGCTCATCCGAATGCCGGCACGCTACGTCGAGCCGCCGCGACGGGTGCAGACGCTTCGGGAGATCTGGGACGGGACGATTCTGAACGAGGCGCGCCGCGTGCACCTCGACCGCAACCTCGACGCGGTGCCGATCTGTCGGAAATGCATGTTCAAGGAGACCTACGAGTGGATGCGCATCCCGGACGCCGAGATGCAACCCACGGCATAGAAGTCGTCGCCGAGATCGCGAACGCGCATGACGGCGATCCCGCGAGAGCGCTCGACCTCGCGCGAGAGGCCGTCGCTGCCGGCGCGGATGCCGTCAAGTTTCAGGTTTACACGGCGGCGGAGCTGATGGCCGCCAATCATCCGCGGTTCGGCCATTTCGCGGCGTTCGAGTTCCCGCGCGATTTCTGGCCGGAGGCGATCGGGTCAGTCAGACGCGTAGGATGCAAGGCGTACTGCGACGTGTTCGGTATCGATGCGTTCGAAATGGCTAGGGCGGCCGGCGCTGATGGATTCAAGATTCATGCGTCCGATCTCCGCAACCGGGCGCTGCTCGAGCGGGTGTCTTGCGCTGGCGCGCCGATCCTGATCGGCGCTGGAGGGGCAGGCATGCGGGACCTCGCAGCCGCTGTACGGCTCCTGCGGGACGGGTCGGGTTCAATCACGCTGCTGCACGGTTTTCAGGCCTATCCGACCGCGGTCGAAGACGCCGGGCTTGGCCGCCTGCGCATCCTGCAGGACGTGTTCGGTGACACGTGCCGCATCGGCTACATGGATCATGCGGATGCCGAGACGCTGTGGGCATGGACATTGCCGGCGATGGCGGTCGCGCTCGGCGCCACGGTCATTGAAAAGCACGTGACGCTCGATCGACGACTCAAAGGCACCGATTACTACTCGGCTTTCAATCCGAACGAGTTCGAGCGCTTCGTTGGCTTCATCCGGGAGGCGGACGTCGCCACCCGGCGCGCTGCGCGGGCGTTCTCGCCGGCGGAGCGCCAGTACAGCGTCGACGTGGTCAAACGATGGGTCGCGGCGCACCCCCTTCCGGCAGGCCACCGGCTGCAGCCGTCCGAACTGCAGATCAAGCGCGTGCCCGGTCCGGGGTTCTGTCCTGCGCTCGACCAGCTGTTGGATCGTCCCCTGCTGCGCGCCATCTCGGGTGAGGAGCCGGTACGCGCCGCCGACGTGCGCCAGATCGTCGTGGCGCTCGTGATCGCGCGAATGGATTCGAGGCGACTGCCGGGCAAGGCGATGGCATCGGTCAATGGTGTTCCGGCCCTGGCGCACCTGTTCCAGCGTCTGGCCCTGGCGAAATCGCCCGCGAGCGTCGTGCTGTGTACCACGGTCAGCGCCGAGGACGACGTGCTCGTCGAGCTCGCACGCCAACACGGCGTGGTCGTCGTTCGCGGTGAAACCGAGAACGTGCTTGGGCGTATGGTCGCCGCGTGCGACCAGTATGCTGCAGATGTGGTTCTGCGCGTCACGGGAGATGACATTCTCGTCGATCCGACGTATCTGGACAGGTCGGTGCAGCATCACTTGGAGACCGGCGCCGAGTACACATCGGCCAAGGCGCTTCCCGGCGGAACGGAGGTCGAGGTCTTCAATGTCTCCGTGCTTCGAACGATTGCCGCGCTGGCACAGGCGCCCGAGGGCACCGAGTACCTGACGCTGTACGTTCGAGACCACGCAGACCAGTTCCGGTGCACGGAAGTGCCCGTTCCACCCGAGCACCGGCGGTCCTATGCCTTGTCGCTCGACACCGCAGAGGATCTCGAGATCCTGCGGGCGTTGCTGGGGGCGATGCAAGAGCGGGGCAAGGCCATCGACTATTCGATGGACGACATCGTGACGTTCATGAGCGAGCGGCCCGAACTCGTGCGGATGCGCCAGCACGGCGCGCGACCCGACTGCATATCGACGAGTCTGGATTGGCGCCGGCTGTTGTGAGGTCGCGGTAGACCGCCAGGTCATGGCTTCATCGAAGCTGTCTCGTCACGTCAGGCGAATCCGGGACGCCATACGCGCGCTTCCACGCATACGAAGGCTCCGGGCGGTTCCACGTCAGGTCGACATCGCCGTCCTGGACGGTACGAATCTCCAGCTGCTGATTCCGTTGTTCGGCGCGCACAGGTACGAAGTCATCTACGTGGGCGGCGAAGCGATCTACGTTCATCCGCGAGTCCTGCTGCGCGCACTATGGCATGTCATCGCGACCCGCCATCTGACGCTCGGATATGTCCTCGCCGTGCTGGAGTGGATGAAGCCATCGATCGTTGTCACGTTCGTGGACAACACCCTGCTGTTCTACATGGCGGCGCGGCAGTATCGCGCGGCGAGGTTTCTCGCGATCCAGAACGGCAACCGCCTGCCCGCGCGCGACAATCCGCCAGGAACGCCAGAAATCTATTTTCGGGAATTTGCCTGTCTCGGCCGCTTCGAGATCGATCAGTTCACACGGCACGGGGCCCGCGTCGAGCGGTATTACCCGATTGGTTCGCTCAAAGACTCCTACTATCGGGCGTACCGAGCCGGCGCGGCTCCCGCCATCAAGGAGTTCGATCTCTGTCTGCCGTCGCAGTTCAAGCCCAACGTGCGACTGATTCATTCGGAGCGTTTCGACAGCTTCGAGGTGTTGACCCAGCACGTCAGGCGCTTCTGCGAGACGCATGGCGTCTCGCTGTGCGTTCCCCTCCGGTACCATCCTGACCATCCGAATCGGGCTGGGTACGAATGGGAACACCAATTCTTCGAGATGCGGCTTGGTCGATATGCGCGACTCTTTCCCAACATGCCCGGTGAGTTCACGACCTACGGTCTGGTCGATCGCAGCCGTGTCTCCCTCGGGATGCACACGACGGTCCTCAGAGAAGGATTCGGACGCGGAAACCGGGTCCTGTCGTGCAACTACAGCGGGAACTCCGTGTACACGTTTCCAGTGCCGGGTCCCTGGGCACTGACGGACCCTGCGTACGAGGCATTCGAGGAGCGGCTGCTGTGGCTGCTCAATGCATCCGAGGAAGAGTACGCTCGCGCGTGCGGAGATCTGCCGTCGTATCTGATCGGGTACGACGACAACCAGCCGACGCACGTCTTTCTTCAGCGAGTCATCGCGGATGCTGTCCGCGGCGCCGCGGAACCGTCGGCCGACGGACAGAGTCACGAGGGATGGCAAAGCCAAAGACAAGCCTGCGGATAGCCATTCTCGCGGCCAGCACCGCGAGTGCCCTGCTTGTATGCGAGGGCGCCCGAGCTGGAGGCGCGGCTCGATGGCCTCACGTTTGGCAACACGGCTCCCTTCCGCTACGCCGTCGAAGATCTCGCCCGACTTGTGCCCAAGGACGGCACCCATTTTTACGACCAGGTCCACTTCACCGATCCAGCTCAAGAGAGGATCTCCGCGATTCTGTTCGAGGCGCTGGTGAAATCAGACTTGCTGTCACGAGCCGTGGAGGCGATCGACTGATCGAGATCCCGTGTTCAACGACGCGACCATTCTGATTACTGGCGGCACTGGGTCCTTCGGGCGCCAGTACGTGAAGACCTTGCTGGCCACCTGCCACCCGCACAAGGTGATCGTGTTTTCCCGCGACGAGCTCAAGCAGTACGAGATGCAGCAGGAGTTCACGCAGCGGAGCATGCGCTTCTTCATCGGAGACGTGCGCGATCGCGATCGTCTCGTGATGGCGATGCGGGGCGTCGATTACGTGGTCCACGCGGCCGCGCTGAAGCATGTGCCCGCGGCCGAGTACAACCCGATGGAGTGCATCAAGACGAACATCCACGGCGCCCAGAACGTGATCGAGGCGGCACTGATCAACGAAGCCAAGAAAGTGATCGGTCTCTCCACGGACAAGGCGGCCAGCCCGATCAATCTGTACGGGGCGACGAAGCTTGCGGCGGACAAGCTCTTCGTCGCGGCCAATAACCTTGCCGGCGGCCATCCGACTCGGTTTGCGGTCGTGCGGTACGGCAACGTCGTCGGCTCGCGCGGCTCGGTGGTGCCGCTGTTCAAGCGGCTGATCGACGGAGGCGCGACTCATCTGCCGATCACGGACAGCAGAATGACGCGCTTCTGGATCACGATACAGCAGGGCGTCGACTTCGTCACGAGGTGCTTCGAGCGCATGCAGGGCGGCGAAGTCTTCGTGCCGAAGATTCCATCGGTGCGCATTGCGGACGTCGCGGAGGCCATGGCGCCGGGCATGCCGACCAAGGTTGTCGGGATCCGGCCTGGAGAGAAGCTGCACGAGGTGATGTGCCCGCAGGACGATTCTCATCTGACGATCGGGTTCGGCGATCACTACGTGATCAGGCCGGCCATCGAGTTCTGGCGCGGGAACCCGAACAGCTACGAGACGAACGCATTCGGCGAGCAGGGCCGTTACGTGGACGAGGGTTTCGAGTACAACTCCGGCAGCAACCCCCGTTTCCTCAGCATCGAGGAAATTCGGGCGTTCAATCACCTCTCCGGCATCCGTTGATTCCCTACGGCCACCACCAGATCACCGAAGCGGACATCGACGCCGTTGTCGCGATACTGCGCTCCGATTGTCTCACGCAGGGTCCGACGGTGCCGCGCTTCGAATGCGCGGTGGCAGCCTGCTGTGGCGCGCGGCATGCCATCGCCGTGAACAGCGCTACTTCGGCGCTCCACCTGGCCTGCCTGGGCCTCGGCCTCGGACCGGACGACGTCCTGTGGACCGTGCCGAACACCTTCGTGGCGTCGGCTAATTGCGCCCGCTACTGCGGCGCCGGCGTGGATTTCGTCGACATCGATGCCGATACATGGAACATGGACGTGCACGCGCTGCGGGCCAAGCTCGTGGCTGCGCGTCGTGATGGACAGCTCCCGACCGTCGTCGTGCCGGTGCACTTCGGCGGGCAGCCCACGGATCAGGAGGAGATATGGGATCTCGCGCGCCAGTTCGGCTTCAAGGTGCTCGAGGACGCGTCGCACTCGATCGGCGCCTCCCGGAATGGCGAGCGCGTCGGCAGTTGCCGCTGGTCTGATGCCGTTGTCTTCAGCTTTCATCCGGTGAAGACCATCACCACGGGCGAGGGCGGCATGGTGATGACCAACGACGAGGAGCTCGCCTGGCGGGTGGCGACGCTGCGCAGCCACGGCATTACTCGCGACGCCGTGCGCATGCAATGCCCACCGGAGGGGCCGTGGCACTACGAGCAGCTCGAGCTCGGATACAACTATCGGATGACGGACCTGGCGGCCGCATTGGGCCTCAGCCAGCTGGAGCGGCTCGACGAGCGGGTCGCATGTCGGAACGCGCTCGCACGTCGGTATGACGGGCTGCTGTCCGCACTTCCCGTCGCGCTGCCCTCGATACGCCGCGGCAACACATCCGCATTTCACCTGTACGTGATTCGGCTGCGTCCGAATGCCGCCCAGCGAACGCAGCGGGACGTCTTTGAGGCCCTTCGACATCGGGATATCGGGACCACCCTGCATTATCGCCCCGTCCACCTGCAGCCCTACTACCGCAAGCTCGGCTTCACGCCGGGTATGTACTCGCAGGCGGAAGCGTACGCGCGTGAGGCGATCACACTGCCGCTGTACCCCGCCCTGACCGAGAGCGATCAGGATACGGTGGTCGAGGCCGTGCGCGAGGCGCTCGCGTGAGCGTCTCATCCCGGCTCGGGCTGGGTACGGCGCAGTGGGGCGTTCCACGATACGGAGTGGCCGGGAGTGGAAGGCCAACCGCCGAGACTGTCGCGGAAATGCTGCGTCTGGGCCGTACACACGGGATCGATCTTCTCGACACGGCTCACGCGTACGGCGACGCCGAAGCCGTGATTGGCGGCGTCCAGTCCTGTGTCGGAGACGAACTGCGCATCGTGACGAAGACGATGGCCGTGCGAGCGCCCCGGATTTCCATCGAGGCCGTGACGGCCGTGGTGGCGGCGTTCGCAGGATCGTTGACGCGCCTGCGGCGTCAACGCGTGTACGGACTTCTCGTGCATCATTCGAACGACCTACTGGCCCAGGGCGGCGACCGCCTCTGGGCCGCCATGGAGGATCTGCGCAGCGAAGGCAAGGTGGCGAAGATCGGCGTCTCCGTCTACGACCCGGAACAGCTGGAGGCCATCGTCCAGCGATACGCGCCCACCCTCGTCCAGTTGCCGCTCAGCGTGTACGATCGGCGTTTCGAGCGGACGGGACTGCTCGCGGCCCTGAAGCGCGCCGACATCGAAGTGCACGCGCGCAGCGCGTTCCTGCAGGGGTTGCTCCTCCTCGGCGCAGACGAACTGCCGCTTTACTTCGCGCCTATCCGCGCGCACCATGCCTCATTTCACGCGCACGTCCGGGCGCTCGGGGTATCGCCGCTCGCGGCCTGCCTGGGGTTCTGTCTCGCGCAGGCCTCCGTCGACAGGGTGATCGTCGGCTGTGAGGCGCTCGAGCAGCTCGCCGAAATCATTGCGGCGGCGGAGGCGGCCGGATCGCCGGACTTGCCGCTCGACGTCGACAGCCTGGACGACGCGCAGTTTCTCGATCCTTCGCGATGGCCGCAAGGCGAGTCCGCCGCCGTCGTTCCGAGGTGCTGACGCTGAAGCGCGCTGCCGAGCGGACTTTTTCGCTCGAAGACCAGTTCGCGTTCGCGCGGCTGTCGGGTGACTGGAATCCCATTCACCTGGACCACGTGTTCGCGCGGCGCACGCGCGCCGGCGACGTTATCGTGCACGGCGTGCACGCGGCCCTCTGGGCCCTGGACGCTTGCCTGAGCGACCGCGACGGCCGTGTTCGACTCCGTTCCTTCAAGGCGTCGTTCATCAGACCGATGCCGGTCCAGACGAGGCTGAGGACGGCCGTGTCACACGAGGAGCAGTACCGGGCCGCGGTGCAGATCTTCTGCGGCCCTTCACTGGCCTTGCAGCTCGACATCGCATGGGGTGCCGACAGCGGCTGCCCCGAAGCGGCGCCTGTTGAGGGCGGCGTGCCGGCGCGCACGGAGCCGATCGATCGTTCGGTGGCTGACATCGCCGTGTGTAAAGGACGTGTCCCGCTGCAGCTCGACGTGCGAGCGGCGGCCGCGCTGTTCCCCTCGCTGGCGTCCGCCGTCCCCGTCGAGCAGCTCGCGTCGCTGGTGGCCGCCAGCCGCGTTGTAGGCGTCGAGTGTCCGGGCCTCCATTCGCTGCTGGCCGAAATCGACCTCCTCGATCAGCCGGTCCCATTCGCGCCGGAGGTCGCCTATCGCGTCGACCGCGTGGACAGTCGCTTCGGCCTGGTGCGCCTGCAGATTGAGACGCCAGGGTTTACGGGGCACGTGGAAGCGTTTCTGAGGCCGAAGCCCACCGCGCAGGCGACCGTTGTGGCCGTGCGGCAGGCAGTCCGGCCGGGCGAATTTGCTGGAGAGGCGGCGCTCGTCGTGGGGGGCTCGCGCGGCCTCGGAGAGTTGACGGCGAAAATCCTCGCCGCCGGCGGCGCGGAGGTCACGCTTACCTACTATCGCGGTGAACAGGACGGCGCGCGCGTCGTCAGCGAAATTCGGGAAAACGGCGGAACGGCGCGATCGATTCGCTTCGATGTCCTGGACGAGGCGCAGCAATCGCCGGACTGGCTGCGGCCGGACGCGCTGTACTACTTCGCGTCCCCATTCATCTTTTCCGGTACGAAGGGAGGCTTTTCTGCCGAGCTGCTGATGCAGTTCTGCAGGTATTACGTAACCGGATTCTGGCGAGTGGTCGAAGCGTTCGCCGCCCGCGGGCTCACGCGCGTCTTGTACCCGTCGTCGGTGGCCATCGACGACGTGCCGACGGATATGGGCGAGTACGTCGTCGCAAAGGCGGCGGGTGAGGCGCTCGCCGTGGTGCTGGAAAAGCGGTTTCGAGGCCTGCACGTGTTCCGGCCGCGGCTGCCGCGGATGGCGACGGACCAGACGGCCACTCAGCTGCCCGTCAGAGCCGCCGACCCGCTGCCGGTGATGGTAGACGTGCTCCGCGCGTGTCACGGCGGCGTGCGATGAGCAGCAGCCTCACGACTCCGATGACGTTGACAGTCTTCCCGCCGCTCGCCGACATCGAGGCGGCACTGGCGGCGCCGGGATCAGTTCAGCTGGAGCCGCTCCGTCTCGCCGTGCTCCGCGAGATCACCGTCGAGCCGATCGACACGTATCTTCGCTGCCTGGCGCGCCGGTCCCATATGGAGGCGAGCGTCGCGTTTGGCGGCGTCTCCCGGCTGGTGGAGGAGACCGTCGGCGGGGCAGCGTACCTGACCGGCGATCTCGACGCGGTGCTGGTCTTCGCGCCACTGGCGGCGCTCTCACCTGTACTGTCGTGCGGACTCGCGGGGATGGGGCGGCACGATCTGCGGACGGAGCTCGACCGGATCGAGACGCTCTTCCACTCCGTGCTGGCCGGCATTCGCCGCCAGACCGACGCCATGATTCTGTGGCACGGGCTGGAGCCGCCGCTCTATCCGACGTTTGGCATTCTCGACGTCCAGAGGCCGGATGGACAGACGGCCGCCGTCGCCGCGCTCAATGCTGCGCTGCGCGCCGCGGCCGGCGCCGTCGCGGGCGCCTACGTCGTCGACATGGCGGCCTGCCTGGCGCGCGTGGGCGGCGCGCACTTCTACGATCCGCGCTACTGGCACCTGGCGCGGGCGCCGTACACGCCGCGGGCGCTCGCCGAAATCGCCGCGGAGGACTTCAGGTTCATCCGGGCACTCAGGGGAAAGGCCAAGAAATGCCTCGTCCTCGACGCGGACCAGACGCTGTGGGGTGGCGTGATCGGCGAGGAGGGCTTGAGCGGCATCCGGCTCGGCGGTGCGTACCCCGGCTCGGCTTTCGTCGAGTTCCAGCAAGAGGTCGTGTCGCTCTTCCATCGCGGTGTCCTCATCGCGCTCTGCAGCCGGAACAACGACGCCGACGTGTGGGAGGTGTTCGATCACCATCCGGACATGGTGCTGCGTCGCGAGCACATCGCCGCATGGCGCATCAACTGGCGCGACAAGGCGACGAACTTGCGCGAGCTCTCGGAGGAGCTGAACATCGGTCTCGAGAGCATGGTCCTCGCCGACGACAGCGAGTTCGAGGCCGGGCTCGTTCGCGATCAGCTGCCGGACGTGGCGATCCTGCAACTGCCGGCCGGCGAACCGGTCGAGTACAGGAGGTCCCTCGCTGCCTGCGGGCACTTTGACGTGCTGGCGATCACGGACGAGGACCGGACGCGCAGTACGATGTACGCGGCCGAGGCCGCGAGGCGGAGGGCCCGATCCGATGTCGTCGATCTCGGCAGCTACTATCGGTCGTTGGGCATGACGCTCGAAATCGGCCGCGCCGACGAGTTTTCGATCCCGCGGATCGCCCAGCTGACGCAGAAGACCAATCAGTTCAATCTCACGACTCGGCGCTATGGAGAGGCCGACATCCTCAGGTTCGTGCGGTCGGCGGACCACGAGGTGCTCTGGGTGCGGGTGACCGATCGAATCGGCGATCTCGGCATCGTCGGAGCATGTGTCCTCGCGTACGCCGGCCGGCGGGCGTCGATCGATACGTTCCTGCTGTCGTGCCGCGCCCTCGGCCGCGGCGTCGAACGGAGATTCCTCGTGGAAGCGCTGCACCTGAGCCGAGCACGGGGAGCGGAGGTCGTGCAGGGCGAGTACATCAGAACGGCGAAGAACGCGCAGACCGAGACGTTCTTCCTCGACAACGGCTTTGCGGAAGTCGAACGCGCCGCCGGCGCTGACGTGCGCACGTTCGAGTTGCAGCTCGAGCGCGTGCCGCCCAGAGAGCTCGGGCACTTCGCGGGCGTTTCGAGTCCGCTCGCGATTCCCGTCGGGTAGGATATCCATGGCTCTCGATGCTGCGGCGCCGGGTCTGCCCGATCAGGTGCGAGGAATCGTCGCGGCCATCATGGGTGTGGGGCCGGCTGAGGTGGCGGAAGACGCGTCTCCGGAGACGCTCGCTGCCTGGGATTCGCTCAGACACATGAAGCTCATTCTGGCGGTCGAGGAGGCGTTCGGCCTTCGGCTGACCGATTCGGAAATCGTGTCGATTACGGATCTCCAGAGCCTCGTCACGCTGGTCCGCCGCAAGCGCGGAGGTGGGGCGTGAAGAACCCGTACGCCGTTGGCGAGCGCGTCTATCTGCGGCAGCCCACGGCTGAAGACGTGGAGGGCCGGTGGCACGAGTGGCTGAGCGACGAGGAAACGACGCGGTGGCTCGCGCTCCATCACTGGCCGAACTCGGTTGAAGCGCAGCGGGAGTTCTTCGAGGCGAGTCGCCGCAGCCGCGACCGGCTCGTGCTGGCCGCGGTCGACAGAGAAACCGACCGGCACATCGGCGTCTGCAACCTGAGCGCGATCAACTGGGTCCATCGGTTCTGTGACGTAGCCGTCGTGATTGGCGAACCGGAGTACCGCACCGGGCCGTACGTGCTCGAAGCCATGTCGCTGCTCCTGCGCATCGCGTTCATGCGCCTCAATCTGCGGATCGTCAAGAGCTCGTTCGCCGCCGACAATGATGCGTCGAAGGCGATCCACGAGATCTTCGGGTTCAAGGAGGTGGGCCGGATCGAGCAGCTCTTTTGGGATCGCGGGCGATACGTCGACAACGTGATCGCCGCGCTCAGCCGGCCTCAGTGGATGGCGCGGAACGACCTGTCCGCGGGTGCCGAACAGCATGCGTGACGAATGGCGTCGGTCGTAGGCATTCTTCAGGCGCGCCTCTCGTCGTCGCGCTTGCCGGGCAAGGTGCTGCTGCCGATTCTCGGCGAGCCGATGCTCTTCCGTCACCTCGAACGTCTGCGCCGGTCCACGGAGATGGACCGCGTCGTGGTCGCGACGAGCACGGATCCGTCGGACGATCCGCTCGCCGCCGCCTGCCGGCAGCGCGACGTTCCCTGTTTCCGCGGTGATCTCCACGACGTGCTGCGGCGCGTGGTCGACGCCGCCCGGCCGTACCGGCCGGACGCGGTCGTGCGGCTAACGGGGGACTGCCCGCTGGCGGATCCGGCACTCGTCGACGATCTGATCCGGTACTTCCGCGCCGGCTCGTACGACTACGCCTCGAACTGTTTTCCGCCGACCTTTCCCGACGGCCTCGACGCGGAGGTCGTGCGGTTCTCATCTCTCGAGGAAGCTTATCGCGAGGCCGTTCTGCCGTCGCACCGCGAACACGTGACGCCGTTCCTGCGCGCCCACCTCGAGCGCTACAGGATCGGCCACATCAGCGGATCGGTCGATCGATCCGCGATGCGGTGGACCGTGGATGAGCCGGAAGACTTCGAGTTCGTGCGGCAGGTATACGAACGGCTGTACCCCACGACGCCGGAGTTCGACACCCCGGACATCCTCGACCTGCTCGCCAGGGAGCCCGCGCTGCAGGCGATCAATGCACGATTCACGCGTAACGAGGGGAGCCACGCGTCGCGCCAGGCGGATGCCGAGTACCTGAGTCGGAACGCATAGAGATGTCGCTGCGATATCGCCGGTCGGAACAGATGCTCGAGCGGGCGCTCCGGGTGATTCCGCTCGGCTCGCAGACGTTCAGCAAGAGCATCACCGCGCTTCCGTTCGGTGTCTCGCCCTACTTCGTCCAGCGCGCGAAGGGGAGTCGGCTGTGGGACGTCGACGGCAACGAGTACATCGATTTCGTCAACGGCCTGGCATGTGTGACGCTGGGCTACTGCGACTCGAACGTGGACGATGCGGTCCGGAGACAGCTGGACTGCGGCGTCACGTTCTCACTGCCGCACCAGCTCGAGACGGAGGTCGCGGAACTGCTCGTCGAGATGGTTCCCTGCGCCGAGAAGGTGCGTTTTGCCAAGAACGGCACCGACGCGACCTCGGGCGCGATCCGCGTCGCGCGCGCGTGTACCGGCCGCGAGCGCGTGGCCGTGTGCGGCTATCACGGATGGCAGGACTGGTACATCGGCAGCACGTCGCGTCATCTGGGCGTGCCGACCGCGGTCAAGGCGCTCACGCACCCGTTTCGGTACAACGACATCGCGTCGCTCCAACGCATCCTCGACGACCACCCCGGCGAATTCGCCGCGGTGATTCTGGAACCGATGACCTCCGAGTATCCGCGTGACGGGTTCCTGCAGCAGGTACAGGAATCGGCGCGCCGGCACGGGGCGGTGCTCGTCTTCGACGAGACCATCACCGGCTTTCGGTTCGGTCCGGGGGGCGCCCAGCAGGAGTTCGGTGTCATTCCCGATCTGGCGACGTTCGGAAAGGGCATCGCCAACGGCTATCCGCTGTCGGCGCTCGTCGGCCTCGCCCGGCACATGGATGCCGTCGAGCAGGTGTTCTTCTCGGGCACGTTCGGGGGAGAGACCCTCTCGCTCGCGGCCGCCAAGGCCGTGCTGACGAAACTGCGTACGGAGCCCGTGATCGAGACGCTGAAGACGCGCGGACAGACGATTCTTGACGGTGTCGGCGGCATCATCTCCGACGCCGGAGTCGATCGCATCATCGCAATCAGCGGCCATCCGTCGTGGTCGTTTCTGCATTTCCGGGATGCGGCAGGCTTTTCGCGGTGGCAGATCAAGACGTTTTTTCTACAGGAGGTGTTCAGGCGCGGCATCTACACGCTCGGCACGCACAACCTCAGCTACGCCCACACGGATCAGGATGTGGAGGCCCTTCTTGCTTGTTATCGACAGGTATTTCCGCTGATCGGGGAAGCCGTCGACGACGGCAGTCTCGACGATCGGCTGGAGTGTCAGCCGCTGGTTCCGTTGTTCACGCCGCGATAGCACATGAAAGTGGTCATCAGGGCGGACGCCTCGTCGCGCGTCGGCAGCGGCCATGTGATGCGCTGCAAGACGCTGGCGGACGAACTGCGCCGGCGAGGTGCGGAGGTCCAGTTCGTGTGCCGCGACGACCCTGGTCATCTGATAGCGCTATTGACGAGCGAGGGATACCGCGTGGCCGTACTGCCGGCAGCCGATGCTGCGGAGTCCGCTGACGCCGACGCCACGACGTCAGTGCTCGGCGGGTTCGCGCCCGACTGGCTGGTCGTGGATCATTACGGGCTTGGCGAAGAGTGGGAGTCGCGGCTCCGGGCGCACGTGAGCCGCATCTTTGTCATTGACGACCTCGCGAACCGGCCGCACGCCTGCGATGCACTCCTCGACCCGAACTGGTTCGGCGCGACGACGCCGCACCGCTATGACAGCCTTGTGCCGCGCTCGTGCCGGCGTCTGCTCGGCCCCCGTTACGCGCTGCTGCATCCCCTTTTTGCGCAGCTCCGCCGGATCCTGCCGCCGCGCGACGGCCTCATCCGCCGCGTCCTGGTCTTCTTTGGCGCCGTCGATTCGTGGAATCAGACCACGGCGGTGCTCGAGGCCCTTCGCGCGCCGGCATTCGCCGGCCTCGCCGTCGACGTGGTCGTCGGACACGCCAATGTGCACGGTGCGGCAATCGAGGCGATGGTCCGCGACCTCGCCGGCGGTGCACTGCATCGCAAGCTGCCGACGCTCGCGGGCGTTATGGCGAGGGCAGACGTGATGGCCGGAGCGGGCGGGGCGACCACGTGGGAGCGCTGCTGCCTTGGGCTACCCGCGGTCGTCGCCGCCACGGCCGCGAATCAGGAGCCATTCACCGCTGCCGTTGCCGCCGCTGGCGTCCAGCACTCACTCGGAGATGCGAGCACGCTGACCGCGGCCGAGTGGGCGGCTGCCTTGCGCGATTTTCAGCGTTCGCCGGAGCGGGTCAGGGCGTGCGCGGTCGCGGCGCGCGCGATGACCGACGGTCTCGGCGTCCAGCGCGTGGCCATGGCGCTGTGGCCGGCTCCGATCCGGCCGCGACTGCGGCGCGCCGACCGCGACGACGGCCGATTCTCCGACGAGGTCGAAGCCGCTGACGCGCTCTGGCTGACTGCCGAAGACCAGTATGGTGCTCCGCTCGGGACGGTGTGTGCGGTCCCTCACGCGCAGGGGGACACGATCGTTGACATCAATGTCGATGCGGCGCTCGTCGACGACGGTGTGCGCGCGGCGCTGTTACGGCAGACCGTGGGCATGGTGCGTCCCGGTTTCCTGCGCTCGATACGGCATGGCCGGCTACGTGGTGACGGCGAGGGCTGCCGGTCGTTGCGCCTGACGGTCCTGACCGACCGGACGAGCTGGCTCAACGATCATCTGGAGCCCCTGTTCTCCGACTGGTTCATGCAGGGACACGCCGTGCGTTGGGTGCACGATCCCGCCGACCTTCTCACGGGCGATGTCTGTTTCCTCCTGGGCTGCTCTATGGTGCTGACGGCAGACCAGATTCGTCGAAATCGGCACACCCTCGTCGTGCACGAGAGTGACCTGCCTCGAGGCCGCGGCTGGTCGCCGTTGACCTGGCAGATTCTCGAGGGGGCGAAGCGGATCGCGGTGACACTGTTCGAGGTGACGCTGGCGACCGATGCAGGCCCGATCTACCTCCAGACGTGGATCACGCTGGACGGCACCGAGCTCGTTGATGAGCTCCGCGCGCGGCAGGCTGAGGCCACGGTCCGGTTGGGCCGCGACTGGATCGAGAGGTACCCGTCGATCGCACGGGAGGCCGTGCCGCAGTCCGGCGAGCCCACTACGTACCGCCGGCGTACGCCTGCCGACAGCGAAATCGATCCGAACCGACCGCTACGCGACCAGTTCGCGCTGCTCCGCGTCGTCGACAACGAGCGTTATCCGGCATTCTTTCGGCTCGGGGGCGCACGCTACGTGATCAGCATCCGCAAGGAGAAGGCCGCCGGATGACCGCCGAATCGGTTCTCGTCGTGGCGGCCCATCCGGATGACGAAGTGCTCGGCTGCGGCGGGACGATGGCATGGCACCGGAGAGCGGGCGACAGCGTCGCAGTGCTTATTCTGGCCGACGGCGTGGCGAGCCGCGGCGGGGCTGTCGCGACGGCCATCGACGAACGGCGGGAGTGGGCACGGCGCGCGAATGCAATCCTAGGCGTCACGGATCTGACGCTGCTCTCATATCCCGACAACCGGATGGACGCTCTGGCGCTGCTCGACGTCGTCCAGGATATCGAGCGCGTGATGGCGCGGTGCAGGCCCACGGTCGTCTACACCCATCACGCGGGAGACGTGAACATCGACCACGCGCGCACCCACCATGCCGTCATCACAGCGTGCCGCCCGCAGCCCGGGAACGCCGTGCACCAGCTCCTGTTCTTCGAGACGCCGTCGAGCACGGAATGGCGCCCGCCAGGATCGGTCGCGATGTTCGCTCCGAACTGGTTCACCGACGTGTCCGATACGCTCGAGGCCAAGTTGCGGGCGGCGACCGCCTACGCCGGCGAGCTCCACGACTTTCCTCATCCGCGGTCGCTCGCCGCGATCGAACACCTGGCGCGGTGGCGCGGGGCGAGCGCCGGCGTGGCCGCCGCCGAAGCGTTCGAACTCGGCCGCCTGATCGCCCGGTAGTGGACCATTTCTTCACCATCGGCGCGCACCGGATCGGCCGGGGCGCGCGCGTCTTCGTGGTCGCCGAGATCGGCATCAACCATGGAGGCGATCCCGAGCGCTGCGCGCAGATGATCGAAGCAGCGGCACGCGCCGGCGCCGACGCGGTCAAGCTGCAGACGCTCGACGTCGACGAAAGTTACGTCGAAGGCACCGACTCGTACCGGGCGTTCTGCGGAACCGAGTTGAGCGACGAGTCGCTCGCTGGCCTGATGCGCGTGGCGGAGCGGGCGGGCGTGGTGCTGTTCTCCACGCCAGGCGACTTCGGAAGCCTGGCGCGAATCATGCGCCTCGGCATGCCGGCCGTGAAGATCTCGTCGGGTCTGATGACCAATCTCCCGCTGATTGCCGAAGCCGCGCGTCATCGCGTACCAGTGATCATGTCGACCGGCCTGGCGTTCGAGACTGAAATCGAGACGGCTGTCGCGACGGCACGCGCGCACGGCGCGCCGGGGGTGGCATTGCTGAAATGCACCGCCCTCTACCCGGCTCCGGACGAGAGCCTCAACCTGTCGGCCGTCACCAGACTGGTCGATCGGTTCGACGTCGCGGTCGGCTATTCGGACCATACGGTCGACGGACTCGCGTGCGCGGCGGCCGTCGCCCTGGGAGCGTCGGTCATCGAGAAGCATTTCACGCTCGATAGAACGCTGCCGGGCGCTGACCATGTCCTCTCCATGGAGCCGGCCGACTTTCTCCGAATGGTCGGAAGCATCCGTCGCGTCGAGACGATGCGCGGCAGCGGCGCGCTCGTGCCGACCTCCGGCGAGCAGGCTGTGCGCGCCGAACGCCACCGGTGCCTGGTGGCTCGTTGCGACATTGCGCCTGGCGAGGTGTTGTCGGCGCAGAATGTCGCCTTGAAGCGCCCGCGACCGGGGCAGGTGGGCCTGGCGCCCGCCCAGCTCGACGCCGTACTCGGCAAGGTCGCGCGCCTGCCGCTCTCGAAGAACGACGTGATTACGGCGGACCACGTCTCCACATGACGGCGGGACACGTTCGCGTCCTCGTGACCTCGATTGGCGGCCATTTCTGCTATGAGGTCGTGGACGCGCTGCGCCGTGCGCCTGACTTCTCGGCGTTTGTCGTCGGCGTGGACGCAGACCCGCACGCGCGCGCCTGGCATGTCGACGCGTTCGCGCACGTGCCACACCCGGATGCCTCCGAGGATGCCTATCTGACGCGCCTGCTCGAGATCTGCGATCAGCTCCGCGTGGAGGTCGTCATTCCGCTCTCCGAGGCCGAATCGAGGGCCGTGGCGGGCGCCCGCCGCCGCTTCGAGGAGCGGGGCATTGTCGCTTCGGTCAGCGCCGCCGAGGTCGTCTTCCGGATGACGGACAAGGGCACGATGTTCGAACATCTCGAAGCGAACGAGGTGGACGTCGGTCCCTGGCGGCTCGTGGGCTCGATCAGAGAGGCAGGGAAGGCGCTGGAGGCGTTGGGGTATCCGGCGCGGCCGGTCGTGCTGAAACAGCGCCGTGGCAGTGGCTCGCGCGGCATCATCATCGTGGACGCGGCGGTCGAGGAGTTCACGCCGCTCTTGCCGGACCGTTTCTGCGGGCGGGGCGCCTGGACGGCTGTCCGCGATGAGCTCCACAGGCGCGGCTGCCTGCTCGACGCCTATCTGGCGATGCCGTACTACGGGAGCCACGTGTTCGACGTCGACTGCCTGGCGCGTGAGGGATCGCCCATGCTGGTGGTACCGCGGCTGAGGCAGTACATCAATCCGCTCTCGCCGGTGAACGAAGGGTGCTGCGTGACCCGGAACGATGCCATCGAACGGTACGCGTCGACGCTGACGCAGGCGTTCAGCGTGGACGGCGTCTGTGATTTCGATGTGGCGCTCAGCGACGACGGCAGGCCACGGCTGCTCGATGCGAGCTGCCGGCTCAGCGGATCCGTCGGGGCCGCCGTCGCCGCAGGCGTTAATGTGCCGGCCGAGCTCGTGCGCCTCTTGACGAAGAGGCCGCTCCTGGAATCGCAGCCGCCCGCCGCGCCGATTCAGGTGCGCCCCGTGCCCCGGTTCGTGCGCGTGAGATAGCAATGGGACCCTCCCCGGAACGCGCCTTGGCCGGCCGGGCGCATGACGTGTTGCTCGTGGGCTGCGGCGCGGAGATCGGCTCGCTGCTGTTGGGCATGAACGACCCCGCCCGGGACGGCATCGCCATCAGCGCCGTGGTCACGAACCCCATAGCCGACCAGTCGAGGCATCCGCACCTCCATCCCCTGCACTCCCTGTACGCGCGCCTCGTGCTCGCCGACCCGCGCCTCGTGGACGAGGTGTCGGTCGACCTGGCGCACGGCAGGCTCGTGATCCGGGGTCGACCGATCGACGTGCTCTGGGGAGATGCCGCGACCGTCAGCCTTGACACGCTCGGGCGGTCGTTCGCCGCCTGCGTCGTCGCCACGTCGAAGGCGCATATCGCCAACCGCGCCTTCATGGAGCGGTTTCTGTCGGTGTCACGATTCGTGGCGGGAGTTGCGGAGGCGTCGAACCTGCCGGCTCTCTATCCGAGCCTCGTCGGCGCGCCTGATCGACTGCTCGGAAATCCGTCCCGCCCGCTGGGCGACGCACGCGTCGTCGCATTTGGCTCGTGCCAGACCAACGGCTGGCAGGCGCAGCTCAGGGGCCTGCTCGAGGCGGCCGTTCGCGGGGGCTGCGCATCGTTCGACATCGTCGGCGCGGAGCTCGATATCGTGCATCCCGATACGCCCCAGGGGCGGCTCGGGACCAAGTCGATCGATCCACGCAGCCAGGACCCGCGCAACAACCTCCGGCCGAGCTTCTCGCAGGTCGAGACGGCGATGCGGCGCCTGTTTCCTGGCCGCCACGGTATCAACACGATTTCGCTGCGAACCCTGACGATGCCGCCCGGTTACCAGATCGCGCGGTTCTTCTTTCGGTATGAGCGGCCGGACACCAGGCGTTTCACGACGCAGGAGTTCGCGGAGTCGTTCGCGGACACCGCCCGCGCCATGCCATCGACGCTGCGAGTCACCGATACGCCGCTCGGCAGTCGCGCCTACGAGATGGTCGAATCGGCGGCCGTCGTCCTTGCGGGGAAGCGCTACCTTCGATACTCGGACAACCCGTTCGCGATGGCCGGACCGCCGTCCGCGCGCGTGGCCGAATTGATCACGCAGGCGTACGTCCACAACACGCGCGGATATTGCCGCTCCGTCCTGAACGTGATCCGGCACCTCGTTACGACTACGGCCCCGAAGGCGTTCTTTCCAGCTGCATGAAGGGCGTCACAATTCTCAAGAGCTCGGACAAGTACCTCGTGTTCGCGTGTGACGACGAGGCACACGGCCGATGCGTCTACAAGATCGCGCAACGGGAGAACGACGTCCTGCACAAGGAAGTCGCCACACTGCTGGCCTTGAAGGAACGCAGCGCCAGGATCGCCCCGCACCTGCCGGCAGTCTACGAGTACGGCACCTTTCTGCGCGGTGCGTACCGCGGGCGGGCCTACTACAAGCAGGCTCACGTCGAGGGGCGGACCTTTTCGCAGTGTATCCAGCACGCGCTGACGGACGACGCGACCGTGGACGCACTGTTCCCACGCCTGATGCACGCGCTTGTCGAGATCGTGCTCGACGACGTCGGGACGCGGTGGTCCGAGCGCCCGACGAACACCCTGCGGCGTGTGCTGCTCGACGAGTACGCGCAGCTGTCGCGACGACCGCACATCGCAGGCCTGTCGCGCGAGGAGGGGATTATCGTCAACGGGCGGCACCACCCGTCGCTCCGTGCCTCGGTGGACGGGATCCTCGCGTCATCGGCGTTTCGTGCCCTCGACGCGACGGCGCCGTTTCTCACCACCCTCGGACACTGGAATTTCCACGGAGACAACATTCTGTTGACAAACAGTGGCAGCCCCGAGTTCTGCCTGATCGATCCCGACGCCACGTGGCACGTTGCGGATCCGCTGCTTAGCGTTGCTCGGTTCCTGTACACGTTTCCACACGACACGGCGGACTACCGACAGTACGTGTTGCAGACGGATGTCCTGACCGGACTCGACGACGCGCTGCCGGAGGTGCAGGTGACGCTGCTCTGGCCCGAGGTTATCGCGCAGACCTATGGGCGGCTGTTTGGCCCCTTTTTCGAATGCGCCGACGACACGGGTGGGAGTCATGCGGATGCGATGCTCACCACCGAGCAGAGGTTTCGCCTGCGTCTGGCGCTGTTGTTGTGCCTGCTGCGGGGCGTCAACGCGAACTACGAGGACGAGATTGAGTTCTTCGATCGGCGCATCAACGCCTTCCGAAACAAATCGATCTTCCTGTTCCTGAGAGCGACGGAGTTTGCGAGTGTTCTCGCGACATCGCTCGAGGGCGCGGCTGTATGACCGAACCGGACTGGCGGACCCAGGGCTTCGACTTGTCGGGCAGGAACGTTGTTGTGATCGGCGGGAGCAAGGGCATCGGGCGCGCGATCGTGGGTGGCTTTGCGAGGTCGCGCGCGAACGTCTGGTTCACGTATCGCGCCGACGACGAAGCGGCGACCGAGCTCGAGCAGTGGTCCGCGGCCGAGCGTGCGCATGTCAGGGGCGTGCGGAGCGACGCCTCGAACGCAGCGGCAATCGACGAGTTCGCGCGGTCGACGGCGGGTACGATCGACAGGCTCGACGTCCCCGTGAATAACGTGGGTGACACCGTCGGCCGGTCGTCGTTCGCCGCCTCCGACGACGCGCTTTGGACCAGATCGATTAAGATGAACCCACTCTCGACAGTGCGCATGACGCGCGTGGGCGACTCTCTCCACTACGTAGTCGCGAAGGCCGGAGTCGTGAGCTTCGCGCAGCGGCTGGTGCGCGAGCTCCGGCGGATCCGGATCGTCGGGGTGGCGCCGAGCGCCGTTGACACCGCGTTCCGGCGGCGGCACTCGTCCGCCGAACGCCTGGCGAGGATTGTTGACGCAACGCCGCTCGGACGGATCGGCAAGGCAGAGGAAATCGCGGGCGCCGTTCTATTCCTTGCGTCAGATCTCGCGTCCTTCGTGTCCGGCGAAACGCTCTTCATGACCGGAGGCCGATGAGCGCGTCCGGTCTGTGGGTTGTTTGTCATGAGGCCGTACAGACTATGGAGTCTTGCATTCCTCATGAGAGAGCCGCATGCTGCGGGGCCAGCACGACGATGGTCGCGAAAGTGCGGGAACCCGTAGATTCCGCGAGCAGATCTCGAGCGTGGTCACGATGCTGCTGAGGATCGATGTATGAACGTACTTTTTGTGTACCCGGAGCACTACCTGAATATCGGGATTCCCGGTGGGATCACGGCGTTGTCCGCCAACCTGAAGCGCCATGGTCACAGGACAGCGCTCGTCGATACCACGTTCATGAAGACCGATCCGGAGTTCGACAGCCGCACCTTCGACTCGAGAGCCCTTCATCAGAAGGTGCACGGCGGCTTGGGTGAGAAAGAGGCCGATCGCTCTGGCGTCAGTCCGATGATGCGCACGAGCTACACGATAGAAGATCTCGTGAAGGACGATCCGGTCGTCTCCTACGAGGAGGAGTTTCAGAAAGCCATCGATTCGTTCAACCCCGATCTCATCGCAATCTCGACGATGACGTCGACCTTTGACTTCTGTCTGGATCTGCTGCGGGTGGCAAGATACGACTGCAAGGTGATCGTGGGCGGCATTCACCCCACGATCGCCGTCGGCGACTGTCTCGCTCAGAAGGAAATCGACATGGCCGCTATCGGCGAGTCGGACGAGACGTTCGTCGAGTTGTGCGACCTCATGGAGGCTGGGAAGGACTACGCGAACGTGCGAGGAATAGTCTTCAAGCTGGCCGATGGCACGATCAAGCACAATCCGCCAGCACTCCGCGTGGACAACGACGAGCTGCCCTGTCCCGACTGGGGACTCTTCGACCGCCGGCATCTCTATCGCCCGTTCGAAGGCCAGGTCTACCAGGGCTCTTTTTATGCGCAGTCGCGCGGTTGCCCGATGAAGTGCACGTACTGCGTCGATCCGACCGTGGCGGAGAGCACCGGCGGTAGCGCAGGCTACTTCCGGCAGCAGAAGGTGTCGGTCACGATCAGTCATCTCACGCACCTGAAGGAAGAGTTCGGTGTGTCCTGGGTCAAGTTCGCCGACGACTCATTCCTGCTTCCCCGCGTCGACCGCCTGGAGGAGCTCGGGGATGGCTTGAAGCGGCTCGGCATCAAGTTCGGCTGCTCGGTCATGCCGAACACGATCACGGAAGAGAAAGTCAAGCTGGCGCGCGAGATGGGCTGCGTTGCTATGAGCGTGGGCGTGGAAAGCGGCAACGAAGGCATCCGCCGCCAAGTACGACGCAATTACAGGGATGATCAGCTCGTCGAGCGACTGAAAATCGTGCAGGAGTACGGCATCCGCCTTTCGACGTTCAACATCATCGGGTTTCCGGGCGAGACCCGTGACAACGTGTTTGAAACGATCCGGCTAAACCGCCGGATCGGGACGTCCGCATGCAACGTGTACATCCTGTTCCCCTATCCAGGCACGCCGATTCAGATCGAGCAGCAAATTCCGATCCGCGGCGCCGATGGTCGCATTCTGCCTGTCTCGATGGCGAAAGAACTGCGGCTGTCCAAGATGAGCCCTGATGAGCTGGAGGGGTTGCAACATACGTTCAACTACTACCTGCATCTGCCGGAGGAGCTCTGGCCGATCGTCGAGTTGGCCGAACGTCACGACGAGCGTGGCATGGCCCTGCGCCGCATCCTGCATCAGTACGTCGTCTCTTATCTCTCGAAGACGGCGATTGCCACGACCTCACTCGAGAGCGTGCTTGCCGCCCGTGGATACCTGGATGGCCTGAAGGACCAGGTTCGTGTTCCGGCCATTCTGTGTGAGGTGTTTTCGCTGCCGCTCAGCGACGCGCACGTAGGGATCGTCACCGACGCGCTTCGTGCGTACGGTCGTGCTGCCGGCGCACCGGCCTCCGACGTCGCTCCGGTCCCCCTCGAGGCGGAATCCGGCGCGGATGGTCCAGACGGTATCGATCGGAAGGTGATTCCTCTTCAGTTGGCGCGATAAGAACGTCTCGCCAAGACTCCGCATTCGGCGCGGCATCTCTCATCCCGTGCCTAAAGACGACGCGGTCGCCCAGTGGGCCGTGTCGATCGCGACATCGTGAAACGATTTCTGATCACCACCGCGAACGAACGTACCTGGCGTCGCGATCGCCCTGTGCTGTTCCTCGGCGAATGGTGTCGTCTGTACAACAGGCGGGCGGCATGGGAACACCTTGACGCGGAGGTGGTTCCGTATCACTGGGACGACCGAGCGCGATATCACGCCGATTGCGATCGTCTTCGATCGCTCTACGAAGAGCTCCTGTGCAGAACAGTCGCCACCCTGAATGCCTATCACGGCACTGACCGCTCCACGCGGTACTGGCGGATTCTGGTGGGGCCCTGGCTGTACATGTTCACGCACGTCCTTTTCGATCGCTGGACGATGGTGCAGTTAGCATCGGATTACTACGAGATCGACGGCACCCGCATCTGCGAGTATCCAGCGGCGCGTACGATTCCGGCAGACTTGCGCGCTGCGACCTACGACGACGTCGCGTGGAGCCAGCATCTGTTCGGGAGGGCCATCGAGTGGCAGGACAGAATTCCGCGGGAACGGATTCCGGCAGCGGCGGGGGAGTCGATGATGCCGGCGTATTCCCCGCGCAGGCCGGCCAGAGGGTCGACCTCAGCGGCACTACGTGGGTTCGCCGCTTCGTTTCTCGCGCAGTTCAGGTGGCGCAGCGAGGTAATGATCATTCACAGCTACCTTCCGCCGCTTGAGGAACTGAAGCTCCAGCTCATGCTCGGCCAGGTCCCGAAGAGATGGAGGGCCCCGCAGCTGGATGCCGTGGCGCCGGATCTGGCCAGGCGCCGAGACTTCGAGGTCCCGAGCGACAGCACGGACGCGTTCTTCCGATTCGCCGCCGCGATGGTGTCCGAGCAGATTCCGACGGTGTTCCTGGAGGGGTATCGCGCGCTGACGAGAGCAGCCGAGCGGCTTGCGTGGCCGTCCAGGCCGAAAGCGATCTTCACATCGAATCTGTTTCAGTATTGCGAGGTCTTTCAGGCGTGGGCGGCGGCGAAAGTGGAGCAGGGTTCTCTTCTGGTCATAGGTCAGCACGGCGGGCTGCTTGGCGTTGGCAAGCACGTTTCTGGAGAGGACCATCAGGTGGCGATATCCGACCGCTATCTCACATGGGGATGGCGCGATCACCGTCCTCAAACGCACGCCGCGGTCATTCTCACGAACGTCAACAAGCGACATGCGACGTGGAATCCAGCCGGCAATCTGCTCCTGGTGACGGTCCCGGTAAGGCTGCTGACGTTCAGGGGCATGAGCTGGCCCGTCGGGTCGAATCAGTCAGCCTGTTTTGTCGAAGACCAGATCAGATTTGCCGCGACGCTTGACGAGTCAGTTCGCGCGAGACTGACCGTGCGGATAGACGAGGCGCTCGACAAGAAGCTGCAGACGTTCTTTGTCGACAGGTGGAAGGACGCGTTGCCAGACGTCCAGGTCGATCCCTCCGTCGAGCCACTCGAGCGCAGCCTGCGTCAATGCCGTCTGTTCGTCTACACCTACAACTCGACGGGGTTCCTCGAAACGTTGGGCCGAAATATTCCAACCATCATGTTCTGGAACCCCTGGTATTTTGAACTGCGCCCGAGTGCCCAACCGTATTTCGATCTGCTCGCGCAGGCCCGCATCTACCACGAGACGCCGGAATTGGCCGCGCAACATGTGACCGCGATCTGGAACGATGTCGCCGGATGGTGGAATGAGCCTGTGGTCCAGCGTGCACGCCGCGCATTCTGCGAGCAGTACGCCCGGATGCCTGCGAATCCGCTTCGCGTCCTCAAAGACGCGCTCCTTACTGCCCCGGCGAGAGCCGACGTGCAGGAGGCCGTATCCTGACCCGGCGGGAATGTCCGCTGTGCACCGCCGTTGAACCGAGGCGCGCGCTCGGTGTGCCCCTGTGGGTCGGGAATGCGCCAGCCTACATTCAATGCCAGCGTTGTGGCCTCGTGTTCCACGAGGGGCCGATTCCTGAACGCGATCCACCTCCACTCACGCTGGAGTCGTACGTCCGCGGCACGACGTCGAAGCTTCCTACGAACCGTGAGCGGCTACACTGGTTGATCCGCCATGCGGCCGTCCGGCGAGGCCGCGCCGCCGACATCGGGACGAAAGACGGGTCGGCCGTGAAGGTGCTTGCCGACATGGGATGGGACGCGTCAGGTTACGACCCGGACAGCCGATTTCATGGATTCGCCAAGCAGACGTACGGCATTGACATTCGACGGTGGTTTTCGGCTGACGCTGCGGGGCGAGGTTCGCTGGATCTCGTCACGGCGTTCCATGTGCTGGAACACATTCCGGAGCCGGTGCCGTGGCTGTCGGAGATTCGCGAGGCTTTGAAACCGGACGGACACGTGTACATCGAGACACCGAATCTCCGCTTCGTCGAGGCGCGACAGCTGAGGCCGGGGCACGTGGTGCTGTACACCGCGCACACGCTACGGCAGGTCCTCGAGAGAACCGGTTTCCGTGTGCTGGCCATGAGCGAGTGTGCGCCGGGCGGCACCCGAACGTTCGACCAGCTGAGTGCGGTGGCGCAGCGCGACCAGCCTAGATCGGTTGACTGTGCGCTCAGCCGCGTTGATCGTGCGGCGGAGCGCTATCTGCAGAAGATCCCCGTCGACCCGCTGGCATCCCCGCTGTTCCCGGTTCGCTTGTGCCGCCGGGTGAAACGGCGGCTCCGGCGTACCTTCCGCCGGACGTGCCATCGCGTGCTCTGAGCGCTGTGCCGAGCGCGATTTGCTGGGCACAGAACATCAATGACGATCATCGGCATCATCCCGGCGCGCATGGCCGCGTCGAGGTTTCCAGGCAAGCCGCTGGCGCTTCTGTGCGGGCGACCGATGCTCGAGCACGTCTACTGGCGGACGACCCGTGCGCGCTGCCTCGCCAGGGTCTACATCGCGACCCCTGATCGCGAGATCCACGAAGCGGCCAGCCACTTCGACGCGCCGGTCATCATGACCTCGACGGCCCACAAGCGTGCGGTCGATCGCGTCGCCGAAGCCGCGCGCGGTTTGCAGGCCGACATCGTCATCAACATTCAGGGTGACGAGCCGCTGATTCATCCAGCCTCCCTGGATCTACTCGGCGACGCCATGACGGCGCACTCCGCGATCGCGTGCGCAAACCTGGTCAACCCGATCAGCCGGGACGAGGATTTCAGGAACCCGAACCAAATCAAGGTCGTCTGCGACGGCCAGGGCGACGTCCTGTACATGTCGCGCCAGCCGATTCCGTCAGCGCCGAAGCCGGACGCGCGGCTGCGGCAGATGGGTCTCATCGGGTTTCGACGCGACTTCCTGGCGACGTTTGCGGCGCTGCCGCCTACACCGCTCGAGGTGGCTGAATCGATCGACATCCTGCGTGCCCTTGAACATGGCTTCAAGGTTCGCGCGGTGTTCAGCCCGTACGAATCGTTCGGCGTGGACACGGTCGAGGACCTTCGTGCCGCCGAAACCAGGCTTGCCGGCGATCCGCTCACGGCGGCTCTGCTCAGGGCGCCCGAGGTGAAGAAGGGGTGACGAACGCCACGCGAGCCGTCACGGGCGTCACCGGGACGGGTCGGACGACGGCTGACGTCCCCGCCTCCTACCGAGTCGGCATCATCGGCTTCGGCCGCATCGGCCGCCGCCGCGCGGAGCTCGTGCGCGGGCACCCCAGGCTTGAGCTCGCGGCCGTGGCGGATCCATGTGTTCAGGACCTGCCGCAGTATCCGTCCTGTGCGTGGCACCGCACCGGAAGCGATCTCCTGCGGCAGGATCTGGACGCGGTGTTCGTCTGTACGCCTGCCGCGATGACCCCTGATCTGATCGTCGAGTCGCTCGAGGCGGGCAAGCATGTCTTTGCGGAAAAGCCGCCCGGGCGGTCCGTCGCCGACATCGAGCGGATCCGCGAGGTCGAGGCGCGGCATCCCGGCCTCCGCGTGAAGTTCGGGTTCAACCACCGCGAGCACGAGAGCGTGCGTCTGTCGCAGTCGCTTCTATCATCGGGCGAGCTGGGGCGGCTCATGTGGATGCGTGGCGCCTACGGCAAGGCCGGCGGCCTGGGCTACGAAGGCGATTGGCGCGCCGACCCGGCCATGGCCGGTGGCGGCATCCTCCTGGATCAGGGCATCCACATGCTGGACCTGTTCCGATTGTTCGCGGGCGACTTTTCCGAGGTGAAGAGCTTCGTGGGGCAGACCTTCTGGCATGTCGGCCTGGAGGACAATGCGTTTGCACTCCTGCGATCACAGGAGGGGTGCGTCGCGATGCTGCACTCTTCGGCGACGCACTGGAACCACACGTTCAGGCTGGAGATCTATCTGACCGAAGGCTATCTCGTGCTTGCCGGATTCCTGACGGGCAGCCAGACCTACGGGCGGGAAACGCTCGTGATCGGGCGCCGGGACTGGACCGATGTCGACGCGGCGCGGGGACGGCCTCGCGAGGAGCAGTACTACTTCGACGAGGATCGGTCGTGGGAGCGCGAGGTGGACGACTTCGTTCGCTGCCTCTCGACGGGATCGCCTGTAGTGAACGGCAGTTCGCTCGACGCCCAGCGGGCGATGGAGCTGGTAAGGCGCGTGTACGCCGACGACGGATGGCAGGCGGCCCGATGAAGCGCGTGGTGACGAGCGGGGACCTGACGCAGCGCGCGATGCGTCCTGCGGGCTTGGTCGAGACCTATCTGGCGCACGTGCAGGAGGACATCGTGCGCTTTGACCTGTTGCAGGGCGCGCGCACCCGCGGCTGTCCGGCCTGCGGCGGGACGGGAGCTCCAGAGTTCGAGCGGTTCGGGTTCCCGTACCACCGCTGCGCGGCGTGCCGGTCGGTGTTCGTGTCACCGATGCCGGAAGAACACCGCCTGGCTCGATACCACGCCGAGGGCGCCGCCGAGCGATTCCGGCTCGAGCAACTGCTGCCCGCGACGGCGGACGTTCGCGTGCGCCATGCCGTGGAACCCCGGGCTCGCTGGGTAATGGCCGCGGCCGTGGCCCATCTCGGTCCCGGTCTCACCATGGCCCAGTTCGGGGTGGAGTCGCCGCGGCTGCTCGAGTTCCTTCATGCATCGGTCTCGGTCGTCCAGTGGCCCGACACCCTGACGGGCGATCCGGCTCGTCCGCGCATTCACGGGGCCATCGCGTTCGACGTGCTCGAACGCTCGACGGATTTCTCCCGTGCGTTGCACGGCTGCCGGCTCGCACTCCACCCCCGCGGCCTTCTCTTCGTGACGACGATGTCGGGCGAGGGGTTCGAGGTCCGTATGCTCGGTCGGCGCACCGCGGCGCTCGTGCCGCCGGTCCACCTCCAGCTCCTCTCGCGCGCGGGGTGGGTCGCTGCGCTCACCCGGGAGGGCTTCACCCTCGTGGAGTACAGCACTCCGGGCGAATTGGATGTGCAGGCCGTCGCGGACGTCTGTCGGCAGGAGTCGGACCTCGTTCTCCCGCCGATCATCGACGAGCTCGTCCGCCACAAGGATCCTCAGGTCGGACGCGCGCTTCAGGAGCTCCTGCAGCAGGCGTGTCTGAGCTCGCATGTCCAGCTGATCGCGGAAGCCGGCATCGATTCGTGAGTGCGTCAGATCGGTGATGAGCACCGGTGGTTCTCCGGCGGGATTCTCGGAGCTATGGGTGTGCTTCGACCGACCTCCGTCGAATCCGCCGACAGAGGCACTCGTACTGAGCTTCATACTCCCCGCGGCCGAAGCGGAGATGGAGGGGCGGATCGGTTCCCGCATGGTCAGCGGCCGAGCCCTGGTCGAGGAGGTGCGCTCTCGCGCCCGCGCCGAGTACGTCAAGCTGATCGCGCGGATCGGGGCCACGCCGTTGCTGCGCGGTCGAACGCTGCGACAGACGCTTCAGGGTCCGGGCAATTACAGCCGCTGGTGGTTTCTCGACATCACCGAGAAGGATTGTCTGTGGGACGGGGACACGATCTACGTGACCGTGCTCCAGCTCGTGGCTGTCCAGACGCTGATGGAGAGGCACGGAATCGAACAGGTGCGGTTGCACGGCGGGCCGCCCGGTTTCGCTGCGGCGCTTGGCCATCGTGCCGTGCCGTGGGGCGGCGTCGGCGACCTCGCGCGCGCTCTCTTCCTAGGGTTCCTCGGCCGGGCCAGACTGCTCGGCGAATACGGTGGCGTGTGGGCGGCCATGCGCCAGCTGGAGCGTTCGGCCGAGCAGCCACGGGATGTGCTGCTGCAGGGCTACTGGGACTGGACCGTTCGGCCCGATGGTGACGGTACTCTGCGTGATCGGTACTTCACGGACCTTCCGGCGCAGCTGGCATGCCGAGGGCTCAGCGTCGGGTGGCTGGTGTCGTGCGAGACGGATTTGGAGCCGTGGCAGCGCGGTCGCAGCAGGCGTGAGGTCATCGGCGCCCTGTCGGACTATCCCGGCATCACGCCACTCGAGCGATATCTCACGCCCATGGACATCGTGACCACGACCTGGAACCTCCGCTATCCGGTCCAGGTCACGCGGGCGGTGACGAGCCGCGCGTTTCGCCGGCTGTGCGCGGTCGGCAGATTCAACGTGTATTTCCTCGTCAGGCAACGGTTGCTTCGTGCCGCGTGGGGCTCCACCATGTGCCGGCTGCAGCTGGTCGCCCTGGCGACCAGCCGCGCATGTGGGCGCCTCCGGCCCAAAGTGGTGCTGACGGCCTTTGAATGGCTCCTGCGCGCCAGGGCGCTGTATGCCGGGCTTCGCACGTGCGCGCCCGGGGTTCGCCTGTGGGCGGCGCAGCACGCCGGGTACTCGACCGACAAGACGCTTGGCGTCTTCGATCCTGACGTCGAGGTGCATGGCAAACCGGATGGATGCGCGCTGCCGACAGCGGACGGATTCTTCGTACTCAGCGACCTGTCACGGCGGATTTGGGAGGCGAACGGAATCGACCGCGCGAACGTCGTCGTCACCGGAGGGCTTCGGTACCAGACAGTCCGCATACAATCACGCAGGGCGGCCGCTAATGATGGAGGCGTGACCGTCCTGCTGGCGGGTGGCATGTGCGAGGCCGCCCACGTGGACCTCTGCGACGCTGTTCTTGCGGCGACTTCCGATCTCCCGTCCGTGCGTCTGCTCTGGCGCGACCACCCGCTGTACCGATTCAGCAAGCGCCGGTCGTTTCGTCGCTTCCGCGGCTCGATCACGGTGACCTCCGGAACGGTCGATGAAGACCTGCAGGCCGCCGATCTCGTGCTCTTCTCGCAGACCGGCCTCGCGGAGGAGGCGCTGCTCCGTGGGATCCCCGCGTGGCAGTGGCTGTGGCCCGGCTTCAATACGTCTCCGTTTCTCGACCTGCCGGTGATCCCGTCGTTCACGTCGGTGCGCACGCTGCGGCGAGCGTTTGAGGCGTTTCTCTGCAATCCGGCGGATTACGTGCCCACTCCCGACACGCAGCGCCGCGTGCTCCACGAGTGCTTCGGGCCGGACCCCGCCGGCGCGTCCACCCGCATCGCGGATGCGGTTCGGCACATGATTGCGACGGACGCCCAGGCCCAGATATGAGGAACACACTGCGACTGACGCTGCGGGAGGGACGCCCCGCGTTCGGCTCCTGGATTCAGTTTGCCGATCCCGCCACCGCCGAAGTGATGGCGTGCGCAGGCTTCGACTGGCTCGGGATCGACCTCGAGCACAGCGCCATCGACCTCGGTGCCGCCGCCACGTTGATCCAGATCGTCGATCTGGCCGGGTGCGCGCCGCTGGTGCGGTTGTCGGCGAACGACCCGGTTCAGGCGGCGCGCGTCATGGACCTCGGCGCGTGTGGGGTCATCGTGCCCGCGGTGCAGTCGGCCGCCGAGGCCCGAAGGGCGGTTGACGCGGTCAAGTATCGTCCCCAGGGCACGCGAGGGGTGGGCCTGGGCCGCGCGCACGGCTATGGCGCGCGATTCGCCGAGTACCTCGCGGAGAACGCCGAAGGCTCCATCGTCATCCCGATGATCGAGCAGCGGGAGGGCGTCGAGCGCATCGAGGAGATCCTGCATGTCGCCGGCGTGGACGGCGTGTTCATCGGGCCGTACGATCTGTCCGCTTCCTACGGCGTCGCCGGCGAACTGCACCATCCTCTCGTCGGCCAGGCCATGCGGCAGGTGGTGGATGCGGCGCGTGCCACAGGCAAGGCGGCGGGCATACACGTCGTGCATCCTCCCGTCACGCAGGTGGCGGAACGTCTGGCAGAGGGATTCCGGCTGATCGCCTACAGGGGGGACATGCTGTTCCTGACGCCTGCGGCGCTCGAGGCGGTGGAACAGTTGCGCAGCCTCGAGGTGTCGTGACCGACGGCGAGTCGCTTGTGCTTGCCACGAAGGCCGCCCGAGAAGCCGGGCAGTTTCTCGCGGCCGGCCCGAGACGGCATGCGGCGCTGGTCTCGGAGACGCCCCGCGATGTCAAGCTTCAGGCCGACCGCGATTCCGAAGACCGTATCGTGGACGTGCTCACGGCCGACTCGGGCATTCCGATCGTTGCCGAAGAGCGAAGCAGCGCCGAGTCAGCACGGTCCGCGGCCGGACTTCGCTGGATCGTCGATCCTCTCGACGGCACCCTGAACTACCTGCAGGGCATTCCATTCTGCTGCGTGTCGGTTGCGCTGTGGAACGACGATCGACCGATCGCCGGTGTCGTCTACGATTTCGATCGCGACGAAATGTTTTCGGCGATCGTGGGGTCGGGCGCGTGGTTGAACGGGCTGCCTCTGCGCGTACGGTCGGCGCCGCCCGAGCGAGGCGTGCTGTTCACGGGCTTTCCGGCAGGAACCGATCTGTCGCCGGCTGCGGTGACGCGCTTTGCCGCGCAGGTCGGTGCGTTTCGAAAGGTGCGGCTGCTCGGATCCGCGGCGCTGTCGCTCGCCTACGTGGCAGCGGGCCGCGGGGATGCGTACTTCGAACGTGACATTCGAGTCTGGGATGTCGCGGCGGGGCTCGCACTCGTGCGCGCCGCCGGCGGCGAATTCCTGTCCGCGCCGTCGCCGGTGAGTCACGCGTTGACCGTGTATGCGCACAACGGCGCATGCCCCTGGTCTGACGCCCGATTGGAATGAATCCAGAGGTGAAGGAACAGGACATCCGGCCTGAGGTGCTCCTGCAGCGGTACCTGGAGCTGAGCGCTGAGGATGCGCGAGAGTGCTTCGGCGCCGAGCCGCGGTCCGCCGTGGCGTGTGTCGCGTGCGGCGGATCCAACGGCAGCTGTCAGTTTGACAAGAACGGGTTTGCCTACGTCCGGTGCGCGGACTGCGGCACGCTGTTCCAGAACCCCAGGCCGCCCCTCGCGGCCTTCGAGACGTTCTACAGAAACTCGAAATCCTCCCGCTACTGGTCCGACGTGTTCATGCCCGCAGTGGCCGAGATCCGGCGTGAGAAGATGTTTCGCCCGCGCGTGCGCCGCCTTGCCACACTCTGCCGGGAGCGAGGCATCCACGTGGAACGTCTCGTGGACGTCGGAGCCGGCTACGGCATCTTCCTCGACGAATGGCGCGCTCACTGTCCCGCAACCGATCTGCTCGCCGTGGAGCCCTCGGCGTCACTGGCCAGCGTCTGCCGATCGAAAGGGCTGGCGGTCGTCGAGGAGATCGTCGAGCACGTCGTCGGCCATGACGGTTCAGCCGATCTGGTGACCTGCTTCGAGGTGCTGGAGCACGTGCATACCCCGCTGAACTTCGTGCGCGCGCTGGCGCGCCTGGCCCGACCCGGCGGATACGTGTGCATCAGCGCGCTCTGTATCGACGGGTTCGACCTTCAGATGCTGTGGGACAAGTCGACCCAGATCTCCCCGCCGCATCACATCAACTTTCTGTCGGTTTGCGGCTTCGAGACGCTCTTTGCACGAGCCGGGCTGGAAGAGGTCACCGTGGCGACGCCTGGGCAGCTCGACGTCGATATCGTGCGCAACGCGGCGGCCCGCAATCCCGGCGTCCTGGCGGGCCATCGCTTCCTGCAGGCGGTACTGGAGGCCGACGGCACGGCGGCGCGGTTTCAGGAGTTTCTGTCCGCGAGCAGGCTGAGCTCCCACGCGTGGGTGCTCGGCCGGCGGGCGCGTTCGCGTTGATCCATGCCGCAGATTCTCATCGGGCCATCGTCGTTCGGCGTCGTCGACGCAGCGCCGCTCGAGCGGCTCCGGGACGCCGGCTACGACGTTCGCCAGAATCCGTTCGGGCGAAAGCTCGCGGAGCGAGAGCTTGTCGAGCTCCTGCCCGGCGTCATAGGACTGGTCGCCGGCCTCGAGCCACTGGGCCGCACGGTGCTGGAGCGGTCGGAGCTGCGCGCGATTTCACGCTGCGGCGTCGGAATGTCCAACGTGGATCTCGACGCCGCGCAGCGACTGGGCATCGTCGTGCGGAACACGCCCGATGCGCCCACCGCCGCCGTGGCCGAGCTGACGATCGCGGCGATGCTGGCACTGCTTCGCCGGATTGTGCCGATGAACGCCGATCTGCACGACGGCCGGTGGACCCGCGTCCCCGGTGCGCAGATCGAGGGTCGGGTCGTCGCCATCGTCGGCTTCGGTCGGGTCGGCCGGCGAGTTGCGAGGTTGCTGCTGGCGTTCGGCGCGCGAGTCATCGCGGTGGATCCGCACGTCGACAGGGTCGATTCGCCGATCGAACTCGCGAGCCTTCCCGACGCCCTTCTGTGCGCGGACATCGTCACGCTGCACACCTCGGGAGACGACACCATTCTTGGCAGAACCGAGTTGCTCCGTCTGAAGCCGGGGGTTCTCGTGCTGAACTGTGGTCGCGGCGGTCTGCTGGATGAAGGGGCGCTCTGTGAGGCTCTGGACTCGGAGCACGTCGCGGGAGCGTGGATCGACACGTTCGACGAGGAGCCCTACTCCGGCCCGCTGACGCGATATCCCCAGGTGCTGCTCACGCCGCATGTCGGGTCGTTTACCGTCGAGTGCCGGCGCCGGATGGAGATGGAAGCCGTCGAGAACCTGCTCGACGCGCTCGAGCGCGCAGACGCGATGAGAGCCCGCAGCCGAGGATGACCGACGTCGTCGTCTCCGTCGTCATTCCGGCGTACAACGCCGCGGCCATCATCGCTCGAACGCTCGAGAGCGTCCGCTCCCAGACTTTCACTGCCTACGAGACCATCGTCGTCGACGACGGCTCTGCGGACGCCACGAGCGAGGTGGTCAGGAGCTGCTTCGCACAGCATGGGATGCGAGGACGCATTCTCCGGCAGGACAATCGGGGAATGGCGGCAGCGCGCAACGCCGGCATGCGGGAGGCCGGCGGTGAATACGTTGCGCTTCTGGACGCGGACGATCTCTGGTATCCGGCCAAGCTGGCCACTGTCATGGCTGAATTCCGCCAGCACCCCGAGGCCGATCTCGTCTGTCACGACGAGAACATCACACGCGACGGCCGGGTGCTGCGAGTATCGCATCGACGGCTGCCACGCGGGATTCTCTATGACGCGCTGCTGTTCGAAGGCAATCTGCTTTCTCCCTCCGCGACCACACTGAAGCGAGGCAAGGCGCTGGAAATCGGCGGGTTCGACGAGCGGCCCGAGTACCTCACCGTCGAGGACTACGATTTCTGGATCCGGTTCAGCCGCCATGGGCGGATCCGCTTTCTCGATCGTGTGCTCGGGGAGTACGTGCTGACGGAGCAGTCCGCGTCACGCCGTGTCGTGTTTCACCATGTGGCGCTCGAGAGCATGCTGCGGACGCATCTGAACGCGTACTGTGCGTCGAATTCCACCCTGGCAGCCCGACTGCGGGCGCGGCGCCGGCTCGCGCGCGTCTATCGTTCCGCGGCGCGGCAGCTGATCGCGTACCGCGAGGTTCCGCGCGATCAGCGGGCGTTCGTCGGCCGCATGCTGCGGACCTATGCACTTGAGCCGCGCAATGTGGCCGTGGCGCTGATGTGGGTGACCGTCGCCACCCGCCGGCTGTGCGCCGCGGTGCTTCGTCGGTGAAGCAAGTCCCTGAGGTGACAACAACCGTTGACGTTCGCCCTCGGATCGCGACCATTCTCAGTGAACTGGAACGGGCGACGGACGGAATCTACTCCGGCCGGATGACAACCGCGGTCGCCCAAGCCGACGAAATTCGGCTCCGCGAGGCCGTGGCCGAGCGCAGCGGTGGACACCTGCTGGAGCAGGTCGGCCGCCATCATTCCATCCCGGTGATGGACGCCGAGGTGCGATGGTTCCTCGCGCGCATCCCCAGGCACGGCGTTATCGTGGACGTCGGCGGCGGATGGGGGTGGCACTGGCGGCATCTCGGGGTCGAGCGGCCAGACGTCGGCGTCGTGCTCGTGGATTTCGTGCGCGCGAACCTGGCGGTCGCTGCGCGTCTCCTCGGCTCCGTCGTGGACGCGCGGGTCTTCCTGGTTCATGCCGAGGCGACGACGTTGCCTTTTCCTCCGTCCAGCTTCGACGGGTACTGGTCTGTACAGGCGCTTCAGCACATCCCCGGCCTCCAGGCGGCGCTGACGGAAGCGGATCGCGTCCTGAAGCCTGGCGGGGAGTTCGCGGCGTACTGGCTGAACCGGGCTCCGATGGTCGAGGCGGCGTACCGATTGATGCGCCGTCGGTACCATCGGCAGGGCCGGATTGCCGGGAGCTTCTATCTCGCGCGTGCATCCGCGGACATGGCGGCGACCGTCGCTCGCGTGTTTGGGTCGCCCGTGGTCAGCCGATATACGGAAATTCTGTTTCATCCGGATCTCCGAGCGTATACCGGCAGTGCGCGCTCTCGAATCGGGGCGCTCGACGCACGCCTATCCGGGTCGATGCCCCTGCTGTCGTGGGTGGCGCGCCAGCGCTCGTACCACACGCGCAAGCAGTCATGATCGGCGACGCATTGCTGCCCGCCGCTGACGCGGCGCTCGTCTGCACAATCTACGATCCGCCTCGAGCCCGCCGGGCATGGATGTTGAGCGAGGTGCTTCCCGAAGGCGCCACGCGGTACTACTCGCTGGCCCGCTGGGCTCTGGTCGATGCGCTCCGCGCGTCTGGCGTGGGGCCCGGTGACCCGGTACTGGTGCCCGGGCTGGTGTGCAGAGAGGTGCTGGCGGCGATCAGCGTGCTGGGTGCGAGCCCCGCCTTCTACCACGTCACCTCTCAGTTGGGCGCGGTGCTGGCGGCCGACGGCGGCCGTTCGGCAAAGGCGGTTGTGGCCGTGAACTACTTCGGCTTCCCCCAGGAACTCGACACATTCCGCCAATACTGTGCCCGCACGGGGGCTGCGCTCATCGAAGATAACGCCCACGGCCTGTTGAGCCGGGATGAGAGCGGCCAGTGGCTTGGCAGTCGGGGCGATGCGGGTGTGTTCAGCTTCCGAAAGACCATCGCCGTGCCCGGTGGAGGCGCGCTCGTGCTGCGCCGCCGGCAGGAGATGCCGCCTGCCGCACCTGTTCGGCCGGTTCGCCGCGTCCTTCTCCGGCATCACACGAAGCAGGCGTGCCGGCGGGTGGCGGGCCGTCTCGGCCCCGTTCGGGCGGCCGCCGCGATTTCGGCCATCCGGCGCGTGCGGCAGTCGTTCGTCCCCGAATCGACCGGCTCCAGTCATCGCGACGACGAAACACGAATTCCGATCGCGCCGGATCCTCCCGCGTTCGTATCGCGCCACATCACGGCTGCCGATCCGGCGCTCGAGTCCGAGCGGCGGCGCGCGCTGTACGGGCTGGCCAGTCGAATTCTCGAGGCCGCTGACGCCGTTCCAGTGTATCCACGCCTCCCGCCGCATGTCGTGCCCTACGGGTACCCGGTGTTCGCGGCTCCGTCGCGGGTGCCCGACATCACGGCGCGCCTGGCGCGGCACGGCCTGCCGCTCCTGCGGTGGCCGGACCTTCCGGAGGCCGTCGCATCCGCCGCGCCCGAGCACTATCGTCACCTCATGGTCGTGCCGTTCCTGTGGTGACGTGGGCCAGACTGTCGGCCGAGCAGGCGGAGGCGACGTGGGACGCGCAGCTCCTGCGTTTCGCCGGCCACAGCCTGTATCAGTCGTTCCCGTGGGGACAGTACAAGCGCGCCCGTGGCTGGAATCCTCATTACTTCCAGGCCATTGCCAACGGCACCGTCGCGGGCATGTTGCAGGCGCTCGTCCGTGCGTATCCACTCGGCGCCGCCGTGGTCTGGTGCCCGGGCGGCCCTGTCGGAGCGCTGGAGCTGTGTAGCCGTCAGTCGATGCGCCAGCTCACGTCGCTGTTGAGGGCGCGCGCGGTCTACTGCCGCTCCAGTTTCTTTCGCGCGAAGACGGCCGAGGAGGGCCGGTACCTGGAGTCGAACGGGTGGTCGCGGCCGGTGCGCACGCTTGGGGCGAACGTGACCGCGGTGTGGAATCTCAACCAGTCGGAGGATCAGCTGCTCGCCGGGTTGAATCGCAACTGGCGGTACAGTCTTCGGCAGGCGCAGAAGAGCGACCTGCGTGTCGAGCAGCTCGTCGATCCGCCGATCGACGAGCTGGCGGCCCTCTGTCGCGCGATGAACGCCTCGAAAGGCGTGCCTGCGCCGGTCCGGAACTCGGAGATTGCGGCGCTGTTCGAGGCGCTCGAGCACCGGATCTTCGTCTACGGGTGCAGGAATCCGCGCGGGGAGCTGGTCGCATTTCATTCCTGCGGCATTCACGGCCAGCGTGCCTGGGAGCTGCTCGCCGCGACCTCGCCCGAAGGCCGCCGTACCGGTGCGTCCTTCGCGGCCTTATGGACGCTCGTGCAGCACTGCCGGCGTCTGAATGTCACCCATTACGATTTGGCGGGGATCGATCCGGCGAACGCGCCTGGCGTGGCGGACTTCAAGCGATGGACCGGCGCGGAGGAGGTCGAGTGGCTTGGCGAATGGCAGTGGAGCACGTTCGCCGCCTTCCGGCACGTCATCGATCTCGTGGCGCGGAACCGCTCGACAGCGGCACTTCCATGACCGTTCGCCGAGCGTCCGACCCATGAAACACGCCCTCCGTCGCGTGATCGGGCGCGCGGCGCCCGGACGCTCCGGTGGCGTGCGAGTACTGCTCTACCACGCCATTGACGATCCCCATCCGGCCGACTGTCTGTCGCTCCGCGTCTCGCGCCGCCAGTTTCTCGACCAGATGGCCGTGCTGCGCGACGACGCGTACGCGGTGGTCCCGCTCGACGCGGTGTTCCACCCGCAGCCTGACAATGGGCGTCTCCCGGTGGCGATTACGTTCGACGATGGGTATCGAACGGTGGCATGGGCGGCGGCCGTGCTGAAGGACTTCGGGTTTCCGGCCACGTTCTTTGTCGTGCCCCGCTTTCTCGACGGCGTGCAGTCGCCAGCGGCGTACTGGGAGGAGTGGGCATACCTCACCTGGGGAGATCTGGCTGCGCTGGCCGACCACCACGAGTTCGCGGTGGGCGCGCATTCGACCACGCATCTGGACCTGAGAAGGTGCGCGGATGCGCGGCTCGCCTGGGAGATTTCGGAAGCGAAGCTGCTGCTCGAGCGACGGATCGGCCGCGCGGTCACGAGCTTCAGCTATCCCTTCGGCCGACACGACCGCCGCGTCCGGCGTGCCGTTGAACGCGCGGGGTACGAGCTCGCCTGCACGAGCCGCTACGGGCTCAATCGGAGCCCCGGATCCCGCTACGCCGTGCATCGCACCGAGGTGGCCGGCAGGGACAGCCTTCGGGACTTTCACTGGAAGCTGCGTGGAAAATACGATTGGCTGGCGCACTGGCAGGACCTGGGGCCGCTCCCGTGAGCACCGATCTCGCCGCGCGTGGTTCCGAGTCCGGCGCATGGCCGACACCGGGTGGCCGGGAGCGTCTCGTTCGAGCGGACCTCCGCATGCCGCTGGCCGTCTTTGGCGTCGCCGTGGTCGCGAGACTGGCGTTTCAGTCCCTGGACATCCCGACGGAGATTCCGCTCGACTCGGACGAGTACCGCAGGCTGGCGAGCGAGCTGCTGGCGGGCCACGGGTACGTCTCGGAGACGGGGGTGCCGACGTCCATGCGTCCGCCCTTCTATCCGCTCTTCCTGGCGGTGTTGTACGCGGTGTTCGGTCCCGTTGACGGCCCCGTGCGGATTGTGCAGGCGATTCTGGACGCCGGCACCTGCACCTTGGCCACGCTCCTTGCACGCCGGTACTTCGGCGAGCGGGCGGCGTGGCTCACCGGCGCCCTGACGGTCTTCTCGTGGGGGCTGCTTTCGGCCACGAAGCTCGTGCTGACCGAGACCCTCCTGACCTTCCTGATCGTCGCCAGCGTCTGGATGCTCGATCAGGCGATCGAGCGGGGCCGCCTCGCCTGGTTCGCCTCCGTGGGCGTGCTGTCCGGCCTGGCAACGCTCACCAAAGGGACAGGTTTGGCGCTGGTTTCGGCGCAGCTCATGGCCGTCGCGGCCGCCGGACGACGCACTGACGGAATGGGTCGGTTGTGGTCCGGTGCCGCCCTCGCGGCTGCCTTCGCGCTGGTGCTCGTGCCGTGGACGTGGCGTAACTACCAGGTCCATGGAGAGCTCATTCCCGGCGCCACGCAGGTCGGCATCATCGTGTACTCCTCGTACCTACCGCCCCAAGGTAAGATCTTCGGTGTCCACACCGAGGATGCGTTCACCGCGCGGGCGCAGCGGCTTCCGGAAGCCGAGGCCAGCCGTGCGCTGACACAGGAGGGGCTACGCCACGCGCTCGCGAATCCGGGGGAACTCCCACGCCTGGTGCTCCTCAAGGTGCTCTACGCGGCGAGCCCTTTTGACTGGGAGTTGCTCGGCGGCGACGGCTGGTACAACTTCACCTATGCGTTTGCCGTCCCGTTCGCGGTCGCCGGGCTGTGGCTCGCGCGCCGCAACGGCCGTGTGCTGGCGCTACTGGCCGCGCCGGCCGTCACCGCATTGGCGCTGATGCTTCTGCTGTACGGCAGTCCCCGGCTGCGTCTGTCCGTCGAGCCGCTGCTGCTGGTGTTTGGCGGCTACGGCCTGGCGGTGGCCACCGGGGTAGAGGCCAGCCGTCCAGCCGCTACCAGAGCGCTCGTTGCGGCGTTTCTGCTCATCAACGTGGCTGCCGCACTGTACGGCGAGCAGGTGAGGCGAATCAGCGCCGGCGCGCTCGCCGCGCTCGGTGTTTGGTAGATTGGTGGGAACCTCATGACATCAGAACACAAGATCCCGAACTTCAGCACGCTGTCCACGCTCATCGATCGACTCAGCATCGAGAACGTCAAGCTGGCCCATTTCGAAAACGCGATCGAACACGACAATCTCGGGGCCGACGAGATCGTGAGACTGCGCGCCAAGACGGCGGTGCAGCATGAGATCATCGAGGCGCTCAAACAGGAACTCGCGGCATTTATGCTCGACGCGTTCGTCACCTGGCGCTACGACTACATGAAGGAAGAAAGGACGTTTCAGTGAACGAGCCGCGGGAGATCATCGAGGCCTTCATAGAAGCCGTGTGTCAACTCTCGAAGGCGAACCGGCTGACCGGCATCTGGGACAATCGACGGTTCCAGGCCTGCAAGGAGGCATTCGAGAACGTCGATTGCCGGTACTTGTACAAGGCGGAAAAGCTGTCCCGCTTCAACGTGGAGCAGCGCGCGGTCTACCGGGCACAAATCGACATACTGTTCGAGAAGCTGCTCGACTCGGTCAACCGCACAACACCGCGCTGATGTCGTCTTCCAACGGCAAGGTCATCCTGGGCGCCGGCGTGACGGGTCTTGCCGCCGGGCTCGCGTCCGGCTTTCCGGTCTTCGAGGCTCGTGAATACGTAGGCGGCATCTGCGGGTCGTATTACATCCGGCCCGGGGCACGCGAGCGCCTGCCATCCATGCCGCCAGACGGTGAAACGTACCGATTCGAATACGGTGGCGGCCATTGGTTGTTCGGCGGCGATGCCCATGTGCTGGGCTTCATCAATTCCCTCGTCTCGACGCGGTGCTACGAGCGCAGATCGTCTGTGTTCTTTCCCGACGACGGCCTGTACGTCCCGTATCCGCTCCAGAACCACCTTTCGTGCCTTCCCAGGGAGGTGGCCGTCCGGGCGATTACCGAAATCGTCCATGCACGGACCGGGTCCACCCCGACTCTGGCCGCATGGCTCGAGCAGAGCTTCGGGCCGACGCTGGTGGAGCGATTCTTCGGCCCGTTTCACGAGCTCTATACGGCCGGTCTCTGGACACGGATTGCTCCCCAGGACGGTCACAAATCGCCCGCTGCCACGGCGGCGGTAATTCGGGGGGCGCTCGATAGGGTTCCGCCGGTGGGATACAACACGACCTATGTCTATCCCGACGCGGGGCTGAACGTGCTGGCGGGCCGGATGGCCGAGCGGTGCGATCTGAAACTCGGGAAGCGCGTCGTCCGCATCGATACCGTGCGCCGCATCATTGAATTCGCGGACGGCAGCACCGTGGCGTATCGGCAGGTGCTCTCGACGTTGCCCCTGACGTCGATGTGCGAAATCGCCGGTATCTCGCTCGACGCGCCGAGCGATCCCTACACCTCTGTCCTGGTGGTCAACATCGGGGCGACGAAAGGCCTCGCCTGCCCGGCCGATCACTGGATCTACGTGCCAAAGAGCCGCAGCGGCTTCCATCGAGTCGGGTTCTACAGCAACGTGGACGCCGGATTCCTGCCGCGCGATCGCAGGGAGATGACCGATTGCGTCAGCATTTACGTCGAGCGCGCGTATCCGGGGGGGCAACGGCCTTCAGAGGCCGAGGTCACGAGGCTGTGTGAGGACGTAGTGGGAGAACTGCGCGCGTGGAATTTCATCGACCAGGCCGAAGTCGTCGACCCGACTTGGATAGACGTGGCCTACACATGGTCGTGGCCGGGCTCCACGTGGAAGCAACAGGCGCTTACGGCACTCGAGCGTGAGGGGATCCATCAGGCCGGGCGGTACGGCCGCTGGGTGTTCCAGGGCATCGTGGAATCGATCGCTGCCGGCTTCGTCGCCGGAACCGCGTTCCGGCACGCCGCATGACGCCTCGCGACGGTTCGGTGCCAGCGTTGGACGAGGATGACGTCCTTCGCTCTCTGCTGGAGCAGGTCGTTGAGGTCCACCGCCGCTTTATGCACGCGCAGGTGCGGCGTGACAGGGCGGGAAGCCTCATCAAGTACTCGCGTGACTGGGAGTACCCCTGGGTACTGCTGCAGGCGGACGTGCAACCCGGGGAGACCGTGCTCGATTGCGGCGCCGGGTACTCGCCCCTGATGTTCATCTGGGCGGCGCGCGGTGCCAGCGTCCACTGCGTGGATCGCGACATTCTCATCCAGAGCAAGGGCCGCTATGCCCTTCAGTGTCTAAGGTACGTCGCGGCATTCGGAAAGTACGCGTGGCAACAGCCGGAGACGTGGTGGGACTGCGCCTGCAATCTCGGGATCCAATGGCGCCGGTTATGGCGTCCGGACTTCTGGGGCCCCATTCCGCCGCGGCTCCTCCGGCGCTATGGGATCACCTATCAGACGGGTGCGAAAGGGGACTTCACGCGATTGCCGTATCCGGACGAAGCCTTCGACGTGGTGACCTGCGTCAGCGTCCTGGAGCATCTTCCCAGGGACGCCCAGATCCGCGGCATGACGGAGATGGCGCGCGTCGTCAAGAAGAACGGCAGGCTCGTCGTGACCTACGACGAAGTGGAGGATCATACGGCCGCGTTCATCGAGGCGGCCGGCCTGCCGGTGCAGGGCATCGCAACGTTCACCGTGCCGTCGGAGGTGCGCGGCGGCCAACCCCTGGATGTCGTTGGAATGGTCTTTCGGAAGCGCGCCACATGAAAGCGTGGTGGGTCCACCTCGCCCGGTGGGGTTTCCCTGCCGTTTGCGTGGTGTTCCTCGCGACGCCCAGCATCAGCCTGCCTGGTGACGACCTCGGATTGCGTCGGTTCCGAACGCCGCCGCTCGGTCCGGATCTCCGTCTGGCGCAGACCTTCACGATGACGGGCGACGGCCTGCACGCCATCGAGGTGTTCCCCGCAGGAACGACAGAACGCGTGGCCGGGGACGTCCGGTTCGAGCTGTACGAACTGCGCAACGGCCAGCCGTTCCTCGGGCGTGTCGTCGAGGTGCTGGCGGAAGACGTGATGCGAGGCTCGTCGTATCGATTCGAGTTCGCGCCGATCGGGAACTCGAAGGACCGGGACTACCGGTTCGACCTCGTCGCGGCGCCGGCGGAAGGAGTCGCGTTCTGGGCCACCAAGGGAGAACGCTATGAGGCCGGCCGCATGCACGCCAACGGCCGCGACCGCTGGGCGGACCTCGCGTTCCGCACGTACGCCCCTGCGCCATCCATCTGGGGCCGGCTCATGACGCTGCGCGACACTCATCCCTGGCGAGCGTATCTCGTGATCGCCGCGTTCGCGGCAATCTGGCTGCTCCTTGGAATCGTGCTGCACCTCTTCACGAGCGTCCCACCGGAAACGAACCACGCCTCCACAGCGCGCGCCGAGTAGCGGCGCCGCCCGTCCTTCACGCCGGCCGGGCCCAGGGGAACCCGGCGCTCGGCTGCATTCAGGGTTTCAGGATCTGAGGGCGACGGTCGTGTCGGCCGGCGACCGACCGACGTGCACGAGCTCGGCGAGGCCGTCGAGCGACGCCCGGTCGAAGAGGCGCCAGCAGTCGACGATCACCAGCGGGCGACGCGGTCTGGCGGCGAGCAGCCGAGGAATCTCGCGGAACGCCGTCCACGGAACAGTCACCACCACGACGTCCGAGGCATCGAGGCACGCAGCGAGCGACGGCGCGACGGCGATCGATCGCGTCAGCAGGGGCCTGGCCGCCTGATTGGCCGCCGGATCGAAGACGGTGACCGCAATCCCGTCCCCGGCCAGCCGGTTGGCCAGCATGAGCCCCGGACTATCGTCGACGACGTGTGTGTCGGTCTTGTACGACAGCCCGAGCACGCCGACGCGGTTTGCCGCCGGGACAAGGCGCGCGCGCACCAGTTGCGCCAGCCGCGCGAGCTGATGGCGATTGACCGCATCGGTCGCCCGCGCCAGTTCCGCGTTGGCCCCGACGTCGGCCGCCACGGCCGCCAGCGCCGCGTTGTCGCGCGGGAAGCAGGGGCCGCCGTACCCGAGGGCGCCCTTGAGATAACTGGCGCCGACGCGGCGGTCGAGCCCGACCGCACCGGTCACGACGTCGACGTCCGCGCCGGGAAGCCGTTCGCAGAGCTCGGCCAGCATGTTCGCGTAGGAAATCTTCGTCGTGACGAACGTGTTGACCGCCAGCTTGGTGATCTCCGCGTTGATGCAGTTCATCCGGCGCACCTGGCTGCGCTCGGAGATGAACGAGCGGTGAATCGCTTCGATGGCGGCGCCGGCCCGCGGGTCGGACTCGCCGATCAGCACGAGGTCGGGATGCGTGAGGTCGTGGATCACGTTTCCGAGCGCGATGAACAGCGGGTTGTAACAGAGTCCCACCGAGTCGCCGACCGTTCGCCCGGACGCGCGCTCGAGCGCGGGCTGGATTTCCTTCTCCATCGACATCGGCGCGACGGTGCTCGTCACCGCCACGACGTGGTACGCTCCGCCGCGCTCGAGCGCGGCGCCGACCGACGCAATCGCGTCGAGCACCAGACGGTTCGAGAACCGACCGGACTCCAGGCTGGGCGTCGGTACGACGATGAAGGTCGCCTCGGCCGAGTCGACGGCGGCGACGTCCGTCGTCGCCTGCAGGCGGGGTCGACTGCGTTCCAGCAGTTCGGCGAGACCCGGTTCCTCCACGGGGCTGCGACCGGCGTTGACGGCGTCGACCACGTCGGGGCGAACGTCGATGCCGGTCACCTGGTGACCGCGATCGGCCAGAACAGTCGCCAGGGGAACCCCGAGCTTGCCGAGACCAACGACCGAAATGCGCATCGATGCTCCACTGTACCACATCGTATTTCTGCGCCTGATATCCTGAGGCGATGCCGTTCCGGACGCTCGTGGGCCACCGCCGCATCCTGACGCTCCTGTCACGCGCGATCGCACGGCAGACGCTGCCACCGGCGCTGCTGCTCAGCGGGCCGTCAGGCGTCGGCAAGCGGCGGGCGGCGATCGCCGTGGCCGAGACCGTCAATTGCCTCAAGCCCTCGACGACCCTCGGACCGGGGCCTTCGAAGGGCGGCGACTTCGAGATCGATGCGTGCGGCGCGTGCGATTCATGCCGGCGCATCGCGCGCGGCATCCATCCGGACGTGATCGTCGTCGAGCCCGGCGACACCGGGACGATCAAGATCGAACAGATTCGTGAGGTCATCGGCGCCGCCGCCTACCGGCCGTTCGAGGGGCGCCGCCGCGTCGTGATCGTCGACAACGCCGAGGCCATGGTGCCGGCTGCGCAGAGCGCGATGCTCAAGACGCTGGAAGAGCCGCCGCCGGCGACGATCTTCGTGCTCGTCTCCTCGCTGCCAGACGTGCTGCTGCCTACCGTACGCTCGCGGTGCCCGCGCCTGCGGTTCGCGCAGCTCTCCATCACCGACGTCGCACGAGTACTCGTGCGCGATCACGGATATGCGGAAGCCGACGCACGCGCGGCCGCGGCCGACTCAGACGGGAGCGTCTGGCGGGCCCTGGCCGCCGCCGCGCTCGATCTGACTGAAGCCCGCGAGCGGGCGACGGCGCTGCTCGTCCACACCGCCCGCGTGGCCGACCCGGCCCGTCGCCTCGAGGCCGCGAAGGACCTGACGGCCGGCAGGAGCGCCAGGGCGGGGCAGCCCCCTCGACGAGGCTCTGGGCAGGCGGGTGAACGCGACCAGCTGACGGTCTGCCTCCGGTCGCTTGCGGCGCTCGTGCGCGACCTGGGCGTCCTGGCCGCGCACGCCGACGCGCGGCTGCTCGCGAATCCCGACCTGCATCGTGATCTGGAGCCGCTCGCGAAGGCGTACGGCAGCGAGCGGGCCATGCGTGCGTTCATGACCGTCGATCGCGCGCTCGGCGCCCTCGACCGCCACGCGAGCCCGAAGGTCGTGGCCGACTGGCTCGTCCTCAACCTGTAAGGCCCCAGGCCCCAGGGCTCAGGCCACCAGGCCTCAGGGCCCGCCGCAACTACAAAACCGTAAACCTTCCATACTCGCGGAAGTGGCGGTCGAACGCGATTGCTTCGACGACGCCGAGGCGCTCCATAACCACGAAGCTCAGTGCGTCGCAGAACGAGTACGTCTTGTCCTGATGGTCGCGGAGGATGGATATGGCAGCAGCCTCGGCATCTTGGGTCACACGCACGATCTCACAGAATCCGCGCTCGATATGTTCCACGAAGCGAAGTCCGGCCTCTCGTCCTTCCCGGGTGCGATTTGTAAGCAGCGCGTGCGTCTCGTAGACAACGGCATTCGTCGTGACGAGCCGCCAGCTCTCTCGCTCCGCCTGCGCGAAGAGCTCCTTGGCTCTGGTGTGTAGAGGATCTTCCGAGACGAGATGAGCAAAGAAGCCACCGCTGTCGACAAATACGACCTTCACCGCTCGTCAGCGTACACGTCTGCCAGATGTTTGTATTTCTGGGTGGAGACGTCGATGAAGTCGGAGTGGAACCTGCCGGCAGAGCCCACCCACCTTGACATGGCCTCACGGCGCTGACCTTCGATCGGTTCTTCACGCCGCTGGCCCTGTAGTGCCTGGACGAGTTGCCTCTGCTCGTCTTCCGAAAGGCGACGGGCAGCGTTCAGAATGTCCTCGATGGTCTGCATGTCTGTGCTCTCACTGACAATATACGTCGAGATGGCCGAACGATCGAGCGATTTGAGCGTCTGCGGCGTCGATGTTGTGCCGGACCGAGCGCTATCGGATCGAGATGATGTTCGGGTGTTTCCAGGGAGCTCACTCGAATTGCCAACATCGCGAAACCCCGCTACGACCTAGCCGATTCCGAACAGCGGTGCGACAAGATCGTGACCAGCATGGAACCCCCGGTGCTCAAACGCCTCTTCACCGTGGACGAGTTCCACCAGATGGCCGAGGCACGTGTGTTCGCCGAGGACGACCGGCTGGAGATCCTCGACGGAGAGATCGTGCAGATGACGCCGATTGGCCCTCCGCACGCGGCATGCGTGATGCGTTTGAACGCGTGGTTCAGCCAATTCGCGCGGTCAGTGGCGATTGTCAGCGTCCAGGGTCCGCTCGTGCTGGATGAGGGGACGGAGTTCAGACCTCCTGACATACCCGCGTGATATCAGGGAAGAATCGCTGTTGTGCCGGACATGGTGCGGACAAAAACCTGTCCGCTTTTTTCGAACGGGCTGGCGGTAATGGAGCTCGGAATCGACGCCTGGTCAGCGCCTGGTGGCCCGTCGGAGTCGCATCGGCGTGAATGCCGATCGATGTGGTGTTCTGGGGGCGAAAGGGTGCGGACACAAATCTGTCCGCTTTTTGGTGATCGCGTGCCGGCGATGAGGCCGCACCGCCTTGTTGTGATTGGCTCGGCTCGCAGAGTCGCGGGCCGCGGTGATCGTGAATCCAGGGCCTGTTTCAGGGGCGAAAGGGTGCGGACAGAAATCTGTCCGCTTTTCGAGTGGCGTCGCGCCCGGCATGATCGCGGGCCATGTGCACGCCGCAGAGCGGATCCTTTGCGTTTCCTCCACCCCAGTCCCGCACGGTCTTCGTCAACGACCGCGTGTCGTATCGAACCGAAGGGACGACACGGGTCATCTCGGTGCATGGTGTCGTGTTTGCGCACTACGACGTCGGCGATCGGGCGGCCGAGGTGTACGCGATGGTGACGCTCATCGACGCGGGCTACGCCGACCAGAACGATGTCGCACGCGCGTTCGGCTGCTCGACACGGAGCCTGCGTCGCTATCAGGCACACTATGAAGCGGCGGGTCTCGAGGCCCTGGTGCGCGGTCCTGGACGTCCGCCGAGCGCGGCGGTCCGCTCGTCGCGATCGAGACGGCGAGATCAGACGATTCTCGCGCTGAAGACTCGTGCGGCAAGCAATCGGACCATTGCGGGGACACTCGGGATCGACGAACGAGTCGTGCGGCGCACGTTGCGTCGGCTCGGCTGGCGCCCTGCTCCGGATGCTCGGCTTCCGTTCTCGGAGCAGATGCCGGCCGTGCCCGCTGTCGAAACGGCTACCAGCGTTCGTCGCCAAGTGGTTCTGCCACTCGGCGGTATACCAAGCGGGCGGACGACAGACGACGTCGCGGAAGCTGTTCCGATCAGTTACGACGTCGATCCGCTCGACCGCTCGATGGATCGACTGCTCGCGGCGATGGGACAGCTCGATGACGCCGCGCCGCGCTTCGCCGCGACCGATGCGTTGCCCGGCGCCGGCGTGCTGCTCGCGGTGCCGGCGCTGGTCGCGAGCGGCCGCTCTCGGTGGCGCGCACGGTGTACGGTAGTATCGGCCCCGCCTTCTACGGACTGCGCACGACGCTGGTCGCCTACGTGCTGCTGGTCCTGCTGCGCATTCCGCGGCCGGAGATGCTCAAGGAGCATGCGCCGGGAAACTTGGGTCGTGTCATTGGTCTCGACCGCATGCCCGAGGTGAAGACGCTGCGCCGCAAACTGGCGCGGCTGGCGGCGATGAAGCGAGGGCACGAGATTGGGCGGCAGCTGGCCGAGCTCCGCATCGCCGCGCGCGGCCGCGTGGTGGGATTCCTCTATGTCGATGGACATGTCCGGGCGTACCACGGTAAACGGCAGATCGCGAAGACGTACATGACGCGCGCCCGCATGGCTGGACCGGCCACGACCGATTACTGGGTCAACGATCGGACAGGCGAGCCGCTGTTCGTGGTGACGGCGGAGGCGAACGCGGCCATGACGCGGATGCTCGTGCCGATTCTCGAGGAGCTGCGACCGCTCTTCAGTGCGCGCCGGCGGCTGACGGTCATCTTCGATCGGGCTTGCGCGGCGACAATTAAATCTGCCGCAACACGATCGGCAAAAGTAGTTGACGCCGCGCAGGGCTGGCTGGAGTCCAAAACTCTTTCGCCAGATCGTGGCGATGGGCATCGATCTCGTGACCTACCGCAAAGGGCGATGTCGCCGCGTGGCCGAAAAGCGATTCGTGCCGTGCGAGGCACGGATCGATGGCCGGCGCGTCGAGTACCTGCTGCACGATCAGCCCGTCCGATTCCTGAAGGGGACGTTCCGCCTGCGGCAGGTGACGCGGCTGACGGAGACCGGGCACCAGACGGCCATCCTGACCACTCGCTGGGACCTGCGCCCCGTCATGGTGGCCTATCGCATGTGTGAACGATGGCGCCAGGAGAACTTCTTCAAATACATGCGCCAGGAATTCCTTGTCGACGCGCTCACCGACTACACGGTCGAGCCCGACGACCCCACTCGCCTGGTGTCGAATCCTGCCCGCAAGACCGCGGACCACGACGTGCGCACGGCGCGGACCCATCTCGCCAGCCTGCTCGAACGGTACGGCGCCACGGCGGTCGCCTATCTGGAAGGCCGGACGCCGACGCTGAGAGCCTTCACCCACGAGGAACGACAGATTCACCGTGAGGTCCAAGACGCCACCGATCGGATCGCGACGCTCGTCGCACGCCGGAAATCATTGCCCACTCGCATCCCGCTGTCGGACACTCCCGCAGCGGCTGACGCCGTCAAGCTGTCGACCGAACGGAAACACCTCACCAACGTCCTCAAGATGGTGGCCTTCCAAGCCGAAGGGGCGTTGGTGGAACTCCTCGACCCGTACTACGCGAGGAACAACGACGAAGGACGCACGCTCATCCAGACCGCGCTCCGAAGTGCCGGCGCCATCGAACCGACGCTCGACGAATTACGCGTCACCCTTGCGCCCCTCAGCTCACCGCACCGGTCGGAAGCCATTCGTGGCCTGTGCAAGGAACTGAACATGACGAACACCGTCTTTCCAGGCACGAGGCAGCGCCTCACCTTTGCCGTCGCCGAGCCCTCGGTCAGGTGAAAAAGCGGACAGTTTTCCGAGGGGGTATGTCAGGAGCTCTGGAGTTGTATCCGGATATTGCCCTCCTCCACCGCCGATCCGATTTCTACAGCCAGTCGCATCCGAGGCCAGGTGACGTGCTGTTGGTGATCGAGGTGGCAGACACCACCGGCGATTACGACCGTCAGGTCAAGGTCCCACGCTACGCGCGCGCCGGCGTTCCGGAGGTGTGGGTGG
>Ga0156279_149_pt1 | contig 142418 bp, 122 predicted proteins | sample RifCSPlowO2_12_FD_107928 | JGI IMG/M metagenome (GOLD analysis project Ga0156279, IMG submission 107928) | Acidobacteria bacterium RIFCSPLOWO2_12_FULL_68_19 | reverse complement strand
AATTCGCCCACGGACCTCGGATAGTGGGTGCCGGCGCGAGGGTGATCCACCGCGGCAGTCTACACCGTTACTCCGGTTAAATGGATACCCCCATGGACGGTAACCCAGATTGGCGTGAGTCGGCATCGTAACTTATTGAAACAGAAGGCCTTCCTATTTAGGCGCAATCCGTGAGTGGCTTCGCTGAATCCGTTGTCGAAGATGCCGCCCTCGCCTGGCTGGAGGCGCTCGGCTACGCCGTCCTGCACGGCCCCGACATCGCGGTCGGCATGCCGGGCGCCGAGCGCAGCGACCCGAACTACCGCGACGTCGTGCTGGAGGGCCGTCTGCGCCAGGCGCTCGTGCGCCTCAATCCCGACCTGCCTCCCGACGCACTGGAAGACGCCTACCGCAAGCTGACTCGCACCGATGCGCCGTCGCTGATTGAGCGCAACCGCGTGGTGCACCGGATGCTCGTGGACGGCGTGACGGTCGAGTATCGGCGCGCGGACGGCGCCATCGCCGGCACGCAGGCGCGCGCGTTCGACTTCGACGCGCCCGACAACAACGACTGGCTGGCCGTCAACCAGTTCACCGTGGCCGACGGGCAGCACACGCGGCGGCCGGATGTGGTGCTGTTCGTCAATGGGCTGCCGCTCGCGGTGATTGAGCTCAAGAACCCGGCCGACGAGAACGCCACGGTCCGGAGTGCCTACCACCAGCTCGAGACCTACCAGGCACAGATCCCCGCGCTCTTCGCCACCAACGCGGCGCTGGTGGTGTCCGATGGCGTGCAGGCGCGGATCGGTGCGGTTGGCGCGGGGAAGGAATGGTTCAAGCCCTGGCGCACGATCACCGGACACGAGGATGCCCCGGCGAAGCTGGCCGAGCTGCAGGTGGTGCTGGAAGGCGTGTTCGAACGGCGCCGCTTCCTTGCCCTGGTGCGGCACTTCCTCGTGTTCGAGGATGCGGGCGGCGGCACGCTCACCAAGAAGATGGCGGGCTACCACCAGTTCCACGCGGTGAACGTGGCGGTGGAAGAAACGCTACGGGCGGCGAAGGCGGGCGTGCAGGGTCGGGCATCTGATGAGCGCGGGCGTTACCAGATCTCGCAGCCGGGCGGAGACCCCGGCGACCGGCGCGTCGGCGTCGTATGGCACACGCAGGGTTCGGGCAAGAGCCTGACGATGGCCTTCTACGCGGGCCGCGTGATTCTGCACCCGGCGATGGAGAACCCGACCCTCGTCGTGCTGACCGACCGCAACGACCTCGACGACCAGCTTTTCGCCACCTTCGCGCGCTGCCGTGACCTCCTGCGCCAGCCTCCGGTGCAGGCGGCCGACCGCGCGGACCTGCGCGCGAAGCTCGCCGTTGCCTCCGGTGGGGTGGTCTTCACGACCATCCAGAAGTTCTTTCCGGAGGAGCGCGGCGACCGCCATCCGGTGCTCTCCGAGCGCCGCAATGTCGTCGTCATCGCCGACGAAGCGCATCGAAGCCAGTACGACTTCGGCGTCCGATCCGCTGGATTGGCAGCCCCACGTCCGGAACAAGTCGCGCCGTGAGGTGCTGGCACAGCGGTTCCGTGACCCGGAGGACCCGTTCCGGATCGTCATCGTCCGCGACATGTGGCTCACCGGCTTCGACGCGCCAAGCCTCCACACGATGTATGTGGACAAGCCGATGCGCGGGCATGGGCTGATGCAGGCCATCGCCCGGGTGAACCGCGTGTTCAAGGACAAGCCGGGCGGACTCGTCGTCGACTATCTCGGGCTCGCTGACGAACTCAGGAAGGCGCTGGCGACGTACACAGAAAGCGGCGGTACAGGGAAGACGGCGATCGACCAGGCCGAGGCGGTCGCGGTGATGCTCGAAAAGTACGAGGTCTGCCGCGGCCTCTTCCACGGCTTTGACTTCTCCAGATGGATGTCAGGACCACCGCAAGATCGGTTGTCCCTCCTGCCCGCTGCGCAGGAGCACATCCTCGCGCAAGACGAGGGCAAGCCGCGGCTGCTGGGCGCGGTGACGCTGCTGTCCCAGGCGTTCGCGCTGGCGGTGCCGCATGAGGAGGCGTTGAGGATTCGGGACGAGGTGGGGTTCTTCCAGGCCGTGCGAGCCGTGCTGGCGAAGGGTACGCCGGGCGAACGGAGAACGGACGAAGAGCTGGACCACGCCATCCTGCAGATCATCTCCAGGGCGGTGGTCTCAGACGGCGTGATCGACATCTTCGCCGCCGCGGGGCTCAAGGCACCGGACATCTCGATCCTCTCCGACGAGTTCCTCGCCGAGGTTCGTGGCATGCCGCAGCGCAACCTCGCCGTGGAGCTGCTGCAGAAGCTCCTGAAGGGCGAGATCAAGGCGCGCGCAAAACGTAACGTGGTACAGGCGCGCTCCTTCGCCGAGATGCTGGCGCAGACCGTGCGGGCGTACCAGAACAGGGCGATCGAGACAGCGCAGGTGATCGAAGCGCTAATCCATCTCGCCAAGGACATGCGCGCCGCCAACGCGCGCGGCGAGGCACTCGAGCTGACCGAAGACGAGCTTGCTTTTTACGACGCGTTGGAGGTGAACGACAGCGCGGTGAAGGTGCTGGGCGAGCCGACGCTCGTCGACATCGCCCGCGAGTTGGTCGCGACCGTGAAGAAGAACGTCACCATCGACTGGACCGTGCGCGACAACGTGCGCGCCCAGCTCCGGGTCATCGTCAAGCGTATCCTGCGCAAATACGGCTATCCGCCGGACAAGCAGGAGAAGGCCACTCAGACGGTGCTCGAGCAGGCGGAACTGTTGTCGGAGATGTGGGCGGTGTAAGGCTTGGTCCAGGGTCCGCATCGACACGCCCGAGGAGCTCGTCGCCTTCCGCCACGGCGGCATCCTGCCCTACGTCGTCCGTCAGTTGATGAGCCGAAGCTGACGCGAGACTCGTCTCAGGGCGATCGCTCTGAGGTGTGCCCGTACGAAGTGTCTCACGCATGCCGGTTCTTGTCCGCTGACGCTGGTCGGCGCGAGCCCGCGCCTGTGGATGCCAATCGACCCGCGCCGATAGGGTGACTCGGTATGGGGCTGACGTCCGCGGCCGTCAAAGCGAAGGCGCGCGAGCTGGGGTTCGACCTCTGCGGCGTCGCGCCGGCGGAGAGCTTTCCCGAGCTGGCCTTCCTGCGGGAATGGCTCGACCGGGGCTACGCGGGCGAGATGGCGTACATGGCGCGCTCGGCGGAGCGCCGGTTGGACGTGCGCGCGGTGGTGCCCGGGGCGCGCAGCGTGATCGTCACCGGCACCGTCTACAACACCGTGCCGCCGTGCGCCGAGGGGGACGTCCCCCCGGCGATCGCCCGCATCTCGCGGTACGCCTGGGGCGGCGACTACCACGATGTCCTGAAGGCGAGGCTCGAGGCGCTTGTCGCGTGGATGCGGGCGGCGGCTCCAGAATCGTTCGAGACGCGCGTCTATGTCGATACCGGTCCGGTGCAGGAGCGCGTCTACGCCCAGCACGCCGGCCTCGGCTGGGTCGGCAAGAACACCTGCCTCATCAATCCGGAGCTGGGCTCCTGGCTGTTTCTCGGTGAGATCATCTGCACGCTGCCGCTCGAGCCCGACGCGCCAGGACTCGAACAGTGCGGCGGGTGCACGCGGTGCCTGGAGGCGTGCCCCACCGGAGCGCTCGTCGATGCGGGCGTGCTCGACGCCACGCGCTGCATCTCGTACCTGACCATCGAGTTGCGTGGCCGCATTCCCGAACCGCTCCGGCCGGCGCTCGGCAACCGCGTGTACGGCTGCGACATCTGCCAGGAGGTCTGTCCGCACAACCGGACCGCTCCCGTCTCCGCCGATCCGGCATGGCAGCCGAGGGCCGGCCTCGACCGCCCTCCCCTGGCGGCGCTGTGGCGCCGCACCGACGACGACCTGCGCGCGCTGCTGAAGGGGAGCCCGATGAAGCGCGCGAAGCTGACCGGGCTGCGGCGCAACGTCGCGGTGGCCATCGGCAACAGCGGCGATCGCGACGGGGCGGCCGCGCTTGGCGATGCCGGCGCCGAACGGCCGTCGGCAAGCGATCCGATGGTGCGCGAGCACGTCGAAACTTGAGTAAGATTCCTCCATGTCCTCCGGTACCGCACCCCTCCTGCTCGTGTCGATGCCTCAGATGGCCGATCCGAACTTCGCGAAGACGGTCGTCCTGCTGTGCGACTACACCGACCAGGGCGCCTTCGGATTCGTGGTGAACCGGCAGATGGACGAGCTCGCCTGGCAGTTCATCCGAACCGAGCCGCCGGTGCGCATCGATCCCGACATGCGGCTCTGGGTCGGCGGCCCGGTCGACCTCGAGCGCACCTGGGTGCTGATGGCGGAGGCGCAGGGGCCGGAGGACGAGCAGCGGGAGATCTGCCCGGGCGTGCTGCTCTCGGTGTCCCGCGAATTGACGCTCCAGCTCCTTCAGGCGCCCCCTTCGTCGCGGGCGCGGGTGCTCATCGGGTATGCGGGATGGGGGCCGGGCCAGCTCGACAAGGAACTGGCCGCGTCCGCATGGCTCACGACCGAGGTCGACCCGGGACTGATTTTCGGGGTTCCCGCGGACCAGATGTGGCAGGCGGCCATCCGGCGGCTGGGCGCCGAGCCGGCCGCCCTGCAGACCAGTTCCGGCGTGCATTGAGAAGTGGCGGGTCCGAAAGGACCCGCCCTGCGTGCATCTCTCATGTTGAACGGGATACTTGTGGCGGCCGTGGCAGTGGCACTGTTCGGTGCCGGCTGCCGCGCGCCGCAGCCATCTCAACCGGCCGGACAACCGCAAACCGATCCGATGGTGGAGCAGCTTCGACGCATGACGGCGCGGTTCGCGCCGGTTGACCTCACGGCCGACATCTCGGCGCTGCCGCCGAACGAGCGGCAGGCGCTCGCCAGGCTCATCGAGGCGGCGAAGGTGTTCGACGCGTTGTTCCTCCGTCAGGTGTGGGCGGGCAACGAGACGCTGCTGCTGTCGCTGCTCGGCGACCGCTCGGAGCTGGGTCAGGCCCGTCTGCGGTACTTCCTGATCAACAAAGGCCCCTGGTCGCGCCTCGATCGCGGCGAGCCGTTCATCCCGGGCGTTCCCGCCAAGCCGCCGCAGGCCAATTTCTATCCCTCCGGCGTCACCAAGGAGGAGGTCGACGCCTGGTTGAAGACGCTCGCGCCGGGCGAACGGGCCCGCGCGACCGGATTTTTCACGACGATCCGGCGAGGGCCGGACGGACGGCTGATCTCCGTCCCCTACGGCCTCGAGTACCAGGGCGAGCTCGGCCGCGTGGCGTCGCTGCTGCGCGAGGCGGCGGCGCTCACCCTCCAGCCGACGCTCGGGCGGTACCTGGCGAGCCGGGCCGACGCGCTGCTGACCAACGACTACTACGCGAGCGACGTGGCCTGGATGGAGCTCGACGCCAGCATCGAGCCGACGATCGGCCCGTACGAGGTCTACGAGGACGAGTGGTTCAACTACAAGGCGGCCTTCGAGGCGTTCATCACGATCCGTGACGACGCCGAGACCGCCAGGCTCGCGCGCTTCGGATCGGAGCTGCAGGAGATCGAGAACAACCTGCCGATCGATCCACGGTTCAGGAACCCGAAGCTCGGCGCGATGGCGCCCATCCGCGTCGTCAACACCGTGTTCTCCTCGGGCGACGCGAACAAGGGCGTGCAGACGGCCGCGTTCAATCTGCCGAACGACGAGCGCGTGGTTGCCGACAAGGGCAGCAAGCGCGTGATGCTGAAGAACAACCAGGACGCGAAGTTCCGGATGGTGCTGCAGCCGATCGCCCGCGTCGCGCTGTCGAGCCGCGACCAGGCGAACGTCACCTTCGACGCGTTCTTCACGCACATCCTGATGCACGAGCTGATGCACGGTCTCGGTCCGCACAACATCAGCGTCGCCGGGCGGGCGTCCACGGTGCGGCAGGAGCTCAAGGAGACCTACAGCGCGATCGAGGAAGCCAAGGCCGATGTCTCCGGCCTCTTCGCGCTGCAGTTCCTCGTCGATCGCGGCAGGTTCGATGAGGTCGGGTCGCTGCGCGACCCGGGGATCGAGCGCCGCCTCGTCCGGTCCGCGTACGCGGATCGCCTGGATCAGTCGATGTACACGACGTATCTGGCGTCGATGTTCCGCTCGATCCGGTTCGGCATCGACGAAGCGCACGGCCGCGGCGTCGCGATGCAGCTCAACTACTTCCTCGACAACGGCGGCGTGAGAGCCATGCCCGACGGCACGTTCGCGGTGAATCCGGACCGGATTCGGCAGAACGTCGCCGATCTGACGCGCGACATCATGACGCTGCAGGCCCTCGGTGGCTACAGCGACGCCCGGCAGATGATCGAGCGGCTGGCCGTCGTCCGGCCGCCCGTCCAGGCCGTGCTCGATCGCCTGACGGACGTGCCCGTGGACATCGAACCCCGGTTCTTCACCGCGGAGCAGCTGCTGGCCGGGACGCCGCCGTAGCCGTATAGATGAAATCGCCCCGCGACAGACCGTCGCCGTTGGCGGCGTTGGCTGCGAGGTGGAACACGACCTGGAGCGTGGCGGGCGGCGCGGTCCACTCCAACGTCCAGGTCCCCTCGCCCGGCGCCGCCGCATCGGCACCCGTGGGCGAGTGCTGCGCATAGGTGATCCGGCCCGCATCGTCGGGGACGGCCTCGACGCGGTCGTCGGACGGGTGGAACGTGCCGGCGTTGTCGCCGCTCTCGAACCGAGCCGACAACTGGAATCCTGCACGCACGAGCTGCGGACGGGCCACCACGACGGTAATCAGGTATCGTTGGCCGGGCGTATACGAGTCGGGAACGCCGGTCAGGGCGAGCCGGCCCGCGAGGTCGTTGAGCGGATTGTTCGAGTGGCACTGGTGGCAGGTCATCTCGCCGAAACCGCCGGTCCTCGCCGGCACGAGGCTGGTGACCGAGGCGAAGACGACGAGCGGCGCCGCGCATGTGACGGCCGTCGCCAGGACGCCGGCGCTCCCGAGGGACACTCTTGACACGCGCAGGATCCGTGGACCACGTGGAGCGGGTCGTTCCGGACCCGCCGATTATAGAGGAGGAGCCATGATGCGCTCACGTTCGTTCGCGTCCCTGGCGGCCGGGGCGCTCGTCTGCGCCGCACTGACTGCGCCGCTCGCCGGCCAGCGGGGCGTCAAGGTCGATGTGGAGTTCACCGACTGGAATACGGCGACCCCGTACGCGCACCCGCACGATCCCGCCTTCGGCGTCGACGGCACGCTCTGGTACACCGGCCAGGCGGCGCAGGCGCTCGGGCGTGTCGATATGAACACGGGGCAGGTGCGTGAGTTTCCGCTGCCGGGCCGCCACGGGCCGCACGGTCTGGTGTCGGACCGCGACGGCAACATCTGGTACACCGGGAACGCCGCCGGCCTGATCGGACGGCTCGATCCGCGGACGGGGCAGGTCACCGAGTACAAGATGCCGGATCCGGCCGCGCGCGATCCCCATACGCCGACACTCGATCGCAACGGCGTTCTCTGGTTCACGGTGCAGGGCGGCAACTTCATCGGCCGGCTGGATCCGAAGACCGGCGCAATCACGTTGAAGCAGCCGCCGACGCCCCGCGCCGCGCCCTACGGCATCGCGGTCCTGTCGAACGGCACGCCGGTGTTCGATCTCTTTCGCACGAACAAGATTGGCACCATCGACCCCAAGACGATGGAGATCACCGAATACGCATTGCCGGAGGGCGCGCGGCCGCGCCGCATCGCCGTGGACGGGAACGATATCGTCTGGTACACCGATTTCGCCCGAGGCGCGCTGGGCCGTCTGGACCTGAAGACGAAGCAGGCGCAGGACTTTCCATCGCCGGCGGGACCGCGGTCGCAGCCCTACGGCATCAGCGTCACCCCGGACGGCGCCGTCTGGTACAGCGAGTCCGGTGTGGAGCCGAACACGCTCGTCCGTTTCGACCCAGCGACGAAGACATTCCAGACGTGGAAGATTCCAAGCGGCGGCGGCGTCGTGCGGCACATGGTCACCGCACCGAACGGCGACCTGCTGCTCGCCTATAGCGGCGTGAACAAGGTTGGCCGCGTGCGAATCCGGAAGACGACGTGAACGACCCGGACGGTCCGAACGTTGTTTGGCGTAGAATCCGGTCTCCGGAGCGCCAGGAGGGATGATGAGCAGGAGCCGGGTGGGGCTGTCAATGGCAGTGGTCGTGGCCGCGTCGATGGCGAGCTTCGCCCAGGACCGCGGACCGGTGCGGGCCGGCGCGCCGAACGGCGGAGCGCCCACCGCGCCGGCGCGCTCGGGCGCCAGCGGGGAATGGCGCACCTACGGCGGCGATCTCCGCAGCACGCGGTACGCCGCGCTCGATCAGATCAACAAGGACAACTTCTCGAAGCTCGAAGTCGCCTGGCGCTTCAAGACCGACTCGCTCGGGCCGCGGCCGGAGTTCAACCTCCAGTCGACGCCGCTGATGGTGGGCGGCAGGCTCTACGCGACGGCCGGCACCCGCCGCGCCGTCGTCTCGCTCGATGCCGAAACGGGCGAGATGCTCTGGATGCACAGCCTGAACGAAGGCACACGCGGCGACGGGGCGCCGCGCCGATTGTCGGGCCGCGGACTCGCCTACTGGACCGACGGCCGGGAGGAGCGGATCGTCTACGTCACCCCGGGCTACCAGATGGTGGCGCTCGATGCGAAGACAGGCCGGCCGGTCGCCCGGTTCGGCAGGAGCGGCATCGTCGATCTGAAGACGGGCAACGACCAGGAGATCGACCTGGTCACGGGCGAGGTGGGCCTGCACGCGGCGCCCGTGATTGCGGGCGACGTGGTGGTCGTGGGGGCGGCGCACCTGCCCGGCAGCATCCCGCGTACGCACAACAACGTCAAGGGATACGTCCGGGGCTACGACGTGCACACCGGCAAGCGTCTCTGGATCTTCCACACGATTCCGAGACTCGGCGAGGCGGGTTACGAGACGTGGGAGAACGAATCGGCGCCGGTGAACGGGAACGCCGGCGTCTGGTCGCAGATGACAGTGGACGAAGAGCTGGGGCTCGTCTACCTGCCGGTCGAGCTGCCGACCGGCGACTATTACGGCGGCCACCGGCCCGGCAGCGGCCTCTACGGCGAGAGCATCATTGCCGTGGAACTGAAGACGGGACGGAAGCGCTGGCACTACCAGCTCGTCCATCACGGCATCTGGGACTTCGACATTCCGTGCGCGCCCATCCTCGCCGACATCGTCGTCAACGGCCGCATGGTCAAGGCGCTCGCGCAGCCGAGCAAGCAGGGGTGGGTGTACGTGCTGGACCGCACGAGCGGCCAGCCGGTGTGGCCGATCGAGGAGCGCGCCGTCGAGCCGTCGACGGTGCCGGGCGAGAAAGCGAGCCCGACGCAGCCGTTCGTCACGAGGCCGCCCGCCTTCGACCGCCAGGGGGTCTCGCTCGACGACCTGATTGACTTCACACCCGAGCTGAAGGCGGAAGCGGTGAAACTCGTTTCGCGCTACAAGCTCGGGCCGCTCTTCACGCCGCCCGTCGTGAGCACGTGGGAAGGGCCGCTGGCCACGCTCATGCTTCCGTCGACGACCGGCGGCGCGAACTGGTACGGCGGCTCGCTCGATCCGGAAACCAACTATCTCTATATCTACTCCATCACGCAGATTGCCCAGCTCGGCCTCGTCGAGTCCGACGGGAAGCGCTCGGACATGCGCTACATCCGCGGCACCGCGCCGAACCCGGCCGAGCCGCCGCGGCCGGCGGCCCCCGCGGGCGCGGCGGGCGAGGAGGCCGGTCCGCCCCCGCTGACGGTGCAGGGGCTCCCAATCGTGAAGCCTCCCTACGGGCGCATCACGGCGATCGATCTCAACAGAGGCGAGATCGTCTGGCAGATTGCGCATGGCGAGACACCGGACAACATCCGCAACCATCCCGCGCTGAAGGGGCTCACGATCCCGCGCACCGGGCGCATCGGCCGCATCGGCGTGCTGACGACGAAGACGCTGCTCCTGGCGGGGGAGGGCGGGTTCTTCACGACGCCCTCGGGCCAGCGCGGCGCGATGCTGCGCGCGTACGACAAAGCCACGGGGCAGGAAGTCGGCGCGGTGTACATGCCGGCCCCGCAGACCGGCTCGCCGATGACGTACATGCTCAACGGGCGGCAGTATCTCGTCGTGGCCATCAGCGGCGGCAACTACAGCGGCGAGCTGCTGGCCTTCCGCCTGCCGCAGGACGCCGCCACGGCCTCGAAGTGAGGCGATGACGGCTCCCATGCCGGTCCGGGCTCTTGCGGCGGTGACGGTGGCGCTCGTCCTGGCGGCCTCGGCCCGGCCGATCGCGCACGATATCCCGAACGACGTCATCGTCCAGGCATTCCTGAAGCCCGATGGGCAGCGGCTCCACCTGCTCATGCGCGTGCCGCTCGAGGCGCTGCGCGACATGGACGTGCCGCAGCGGGACCGGGGGTATCTCGATCTCACGCGGGTGGACGACGCCCTGCGGACCGCGGCCACGGTGTGGATCGCCCGCGAGGTGGCGCTGTACGAGGAGGACAGGCGCCTTGGTGACCCCGAGATCGCAGCCGCCCGCGTGTCGCTCCCCTCGGACACGTCGTTCCGGGAATACGGGACGGCCGTCGCAAACCTCCGCGGGCCGCCTCTGCCGGAGAGCACCGACCTGTACTGGGAACAGGGGATCCTCGACGTCTGGCTCGAGTACGCCATTGGGTCGGACAGCTCCCGGTTCGCCATCAATCCGGGCCTCCGGCCCCTCGGCCAGCGCGTGACGATCGCGCTCCGGCTGCTGACGCCCGACGGCCGGGAGCGGGCATTCGAGCTGCACGACGACCCGGGCGTCGTCCGGCTCGATCCGCGATGGCACCAGGCGGCGGCGCGGTTCGTGGACTCCGGCTTCCGTCACATCCTCGGCGGGATCGACCACCTGCTGTTCCTGCTGTGCCTCGTCATCCCGCTGCGGCGCGTTGGGACGCTGGTCATCGTGGTGACGTCGTTCACCGTGGCGCACTCGGTCACGCTCATCGCGGCGGCCTACAACCTGGGGCCGGAGGGCTTGTGGTTCCCGCCGCTGGTCGAGACGCTGATCGCCACCTCCATCGTCTACATGGCGCTCGAGAACATCGTCAGCGCCAGCCTGGCCCATCGCTGGCTGATCACGTTCGCGTTCGGCCTCGTGCACGGCTTCGGGTTCTCGTTCGCCTTGCGCGAGTCGCTGCAGTTCGCCGGCTCGCACCTGCTGCTGTCGCTCGTCTCGTTCAACGTCGGCGTGGAGCTCGGCCAGCTGCTCGTGCTGGCGGCGGTCGTGCCGGCGCTGAATCTCCTCTTCCGCTTCGTGGTGGCGGAGCGCCTGGGGACGATCATCCTGTCTGTCGTCGTGGCGCACACGGCGTGGCACTGGATGACCGAGCGGGGCGCGCAGCTCCTGCAGTTTCCGCGGCCCGCCGCCGACGCGGTGACGCTCCTGTGGCTGGTGCGCGCGGCGATGGTCCTGGTGGCGGCGGCGGCGGTGGCATGGGGCGTCCGCGTGTTCCGTCGGCGATCCGGCAGGGCCGCGACGCCCTCGGCCGGATCGGAGTTTGAGAATCTCGGCGGTGGTGTTAGGCTCTAGCGCAGCGTGAGGAGGCAGCGTATGGCGAGGCGGCATCTACGGGTCGGGGCGCTCCTGGTGATTACCCTCGGTGTGCTGGCGGTTGCGGATCTCGTGCTGCAGCGGGTCGTGTCGGCCCAGACCGACGGCGGCATGGTGCGCGCGCCCCGCTTCGAGGTCGACCCCCTCTGGCCCAAGCCCCTCCCGAACCACTGGGTGCTCGGCTCGACCATCGGCGTGTTCGTCGACGAGCGCGACCACATATGGATCATCCATCGCAGCTCGGCAACCCTGAGCAACAACGAGAAGGGTCTCGAGCTGAAGCCGCCGACCGGCGAGTGCTGCGCCGGCGCGCCCCCGGTGCTGGAGTTCGATCCCAACGGCAACCTTGTGACGTCGTGGGGCGGGCCGGGGTCGGGGTACGAGTGGCCGCAGTCGAACCACGGCATTGTCGTCGACCACCAGGGGAACGTCTGGATCGGCGGCAACGGCGCGGGCGACTCGCACATCCTGAAGTTCACCCGCACCGGGAAGTTCATCGCCCAGTACGGCAAGGCGGGCGTCCATCGCGGACCGACCAACGCGGAGGGGCTGTCGACCTACGCCGGCGACAGCAACGACCGGCAGAACTTCGGCCGCGTTGCCAAGATCTTCGTCGACCCGAAGGACAACGAGGCGTACATCGCCGACGGCTACCTGAACAAGCGCGTCGCCGTCCTCGACGTCCCGACCGGGACGATGAAGCGGTACTGGGGCGCCTACGGCAACAAGCCGGATGACACCAACCTGGGTCCGTACAATCCGGACGCGCCGCCGGCGCAGCAGTTCAGGAACCCCGTCCACTGCGCGGACCTCGCCAACGACAACCTCCTGTACGTGTGCGACCGCGCGAACGACCGTCTCCAGGTGTTCCAGAAGGACGGCAAGTTCGTCAAGGAAGCGTTCATCGCCCGCAGAAGCCTCGGCGAAGGATCGGTGTGGGACATCGCCTTCTCCCGCGACCCGCAGCAGACCTACATCTTTCTCGCGGACGGCCGCAACCACAAGGTCCGCATCCTGCGGCGCGACACGCTCGAGGAGCTGACCGCCTTCGGCGACGGCGGCCGGCAGCCCGGGCTCTTCTATGGCGTGCACAGCATCGCCACCGATTCGAAGGGCAACCTGTACACGACGGAAACCTACGAAGGGAAGCGGATTCAGAAGTTCGTCTACAGGGGAATCGGCAACGTGCCCCGCACGCAGGGCGCGCTCTGGCCGAGGTCCTGACGTCCGACGGGCCACAGGGGCACGGAGGCACGGAGGCACAGAGGAAGGATTCCAAATCCTCTCTGTGCCTCCGTGCCTCTGTGGCCCGTGATCAGAAGAATCGCTGCGGGACGACGACGGTGTCGCCGGGGAGCACCTCGTCGGTGAGGTCGGCGCGAATCTCCCTCCGCTCTCCGTCGACCATCCGGACGATTTCGATCCGCCCGGTGGCGCCCCGATCGGTCACGCCGCCGGCCATCGAGAGCGCCTGGAGCACCGTCGTGTCTTCCTGGCGCAGCGGATAGGCGCCCGGGTTTCGCACTTCACCGAACACGTAGATGTCTTCGGCGCGTCGCACCAGAATCGTGTCGCCGTCTCTGAGCTGCACGTTCTGCTGGATGTCCCCGCTCTCGAGACCGTCAAGGCTCACGCGAACTACGAGGTCGTTCCCTGCCGCCGACGGAATCTCGCCGGAGGGAATGACGATGACCTGACGGGCGGCCGTCGGCAGCGTTGAATCGGCCAGAGCCAGCGCTTCGATGAGGCGCATGGCGCCGGAGAGCGAATACACCCCCGGTTTCCGGACTTCGCCGAGCACGTAGATCTTCCGACTGCTGTACCGGTCGACCGTGACCGCGATCTGCGGGTTCTTGAAGAAGCCGCGCTCGATGAGCTCCCGCCGCAGCATGCCTTCGAACTGAAGCAGCGTCAGCCCGCCGGCGGTCACACGCCCCAGCAGTGGAAAAGTGAACGTCCCGTCGGCCTCGACGACGAAGCGGCCGGAGAGGCTTTCCTGGTCGTAGGAGCTGATGGTCAGCGCGTCCCCGGCGCCAATCGTGTAGCTGGCGGGCGGCGCCGCGGGCGGTGCGGGCGCCTGTTGCGCCGCTGCCGGCACAGCCGCCAGCCAGACCAGGATGGCGATGGAGGTACGCCTTGTCACATCCTGATCTTTCGGCGTGACCGCGGGCAGATCCATACCGTCGAGGGGGGATATCGGGGCCTGGCGACTGTGGACCCTACCGGCGGCGGCTCGGTTCGCAGCAACCCCCAGATGTTGTTGGCTTCTGTGCCTTGACGAAGGCGCTCGCAACTTGCCACGACATCGGACGGAGCCGCAGCTTCACAGTCCACGAGATCGGGTGCGGGCGTGCGCTTGACACGAACTACCATCGGTGGAATTATTCAAATATACGTTTGAATATCAGATGAGCGCCTGGCGACTCTCTGGATTGTGATGGTTTCCCAATGAAGACGCCCGCCGCCCGGTTCAAAACGGCGATTTACGAGCAATTGGCCCGGATCGGCAAAGCGGTGGCGAGCCCGGGTCGGCTGGAACTCCTCGACCTGCTGTCGCAGGGGCCTCGTACGGTCGAGATGCTGGCCCACCAGGCAGGCCAAAGTCTCGCGAACACCTCGCATCACCTGCAAGTGCTCCGGCGCGCGCGGCTCGTGGAGGCCGAGAAAGCCGGGCTCTACGTGACATACCGGCTCGCCGACGCTGAGGTGAGCACGTTCTTCCTCCAGCTGCGGCGCCTCGCCGAGGCTCGGCTGGCGGAGGTCGAGCAGGTCACGCGGCAGTACCTCGAGGCGCGCGGCGCCTTGGAATCGGTCGGCAGCGACGAGCTGCTTCGCCGCGCCCGGAGCGGTGAAGCAACCATCCTTGATGTCCGCCCGCGGGAAGAGTATCAGGCGGGACATATTCCCGGTGCGCTCTCGGTGCCGCTGTCGGAGCTCGAGGAACGGCTCGCCGAGCTGCCGAAGGATCGAGAGGTCGTCGCGTACTGCCGGGGGCCCTACTGCGTCATGGCGATCGAGGCCGTCGAGCTGCTGCGGCGGCGAGGGTTCCGGGCGTACCGCATGGAACACGGTGTGGCCGAATGGCGCGCTCGCGGCTGGCGCGTGGAGACGAGTGGCGAGCCACGCGCCGAGGTCCACCGATGAGCAGGAACGCGCAGGAGGATGCTCCATGGCGAAGACACTCTTCATCCTGAACGATCCTCCGTACGGCACGGAGCGGAATTACAACGCGTTGCGGTTGGCCGGATCACTCGCGAAGTGCGAGGGTGAGCAGGTCAGGGTGTTTCTCATCGGCGATGCAGCCGCCGCAGCAAGAGCGGGCCAGAAGGTACCCCAGGGCTACTACAACATCGAGGTGATGCTCCGCAGCGTCGCAAAGCGCGGCGGCGAGATTGGCGCGTGTTGCGCATGCATGGATGCGCGCGGCATCACCGACGCCGACCTGTCGGACGCAGCCCATCGCAGTTCGCTCGACCAGCTCACAGACTGGACGCAGTGGGCCGACAAGGTCCTGGTGTTCTGACCGCGAGGGGGCCAGGCATGCTCCGACGACTTCCGGAATGGGCGGTGACGTGGCCGAAGCTGACGGTCGCGCTGGCGATTGCGGCGACGATGGTCTTCGCCGCGTGGCTGCCGCGCATGCGCACGGATACCGATCCGAAGAACATGCTGCCGGTCACCTCGGACGTGCGCGTCTTCAATCGACAGGTCGAGCAATGGTTCGGCCTGCACGAGGACATGATCGTCGTCGGCATCGTCCGGGATGCGGGATTGTTCGACCGCGCGGCCCTCGACGCGGTGAGCCGTCTGACCGATCGCATCGTGCGACTGCCGGGCGTCGTGGCGGCCGACGTGACCAGCGTGACCACCGCCGACAATGTGGTCGCCGACGCCGGTACGCTCAGCGTACAGCCCCTCCTGCCGGCTGTCCCCGCCACCGGACAGGAGCTCGAGGCCTTCCGCCGTGCGGTGATGGACAATCCGATGGTGGTCGACCGGCTCGTCTCCTCTGACGGCCGGGTCACCGCCATCTACGTGCCGCTCGAGCAAGGCGCCAACGGCAAGGAAGTAGCGGACCGGATTCGGACGCTGGTCGGCGAAGAACGCGGTGATCTGCAATTCTACGTGGCCGGTGATCCGGTCGCCCGCGACACATTTGGCTCGGAAATGTTCCGGCAGATGGCGATCTTTGCGCCGATGGCCGGACTGCTGATGCTGGTCGCCCTCTACGGGATGTTCCGCAATCTGGCGCTGGCCTTCACGATTGTCGGCGTCGCGATGATGGCGACGCTCTGGAGCATGGGGCTGCTCGTCGCGATCGGCCAACCGGTGCACATCATGAGCTCGATGATGCCGGTCTTCCTGATGGCGATTGCCACCGACAGCATCCACATCTTCAATGAGTTCTATTTCCGACTGCGAGAGGTGGCGGATCGCCGGCGGGCCGTCCTCGAGACCATCGAGACCGTGGGTGCGCCGGTGCGGTACACGGCCCTCGCCACTGCGGCCGGGTTTGGTGTTCTCGTGATTGGCGGCATCGTGCCGGTTCGCGTCTTCGGCCTCTTCACCGCGTTCGGGACGCTGGTCATCCGGCTCATGAGCTTCAGCTTCATTCCCGCGGTGATGATGCTCGTGCGCGAGGATCGCCTCCGCCTGGCGAGCCGTCGCGAGTCGATGGAGGCCGGCGCCTCTCGCTCGCTCGCGTGGCTGGGCGGGCTCAGCCTGAGCCGGCCGCGTGCGGTCGTCGTCAGCGGAGCCGTGCTGCTGGCCGTGGCGCTGGTCGGCCTGCCGCGCATCCGCATCAACAACAACATGGTGCGCTGGTTCAAGCCGGCCAGCGAGGTACGGGTGGCCGACGCCGTCATCAATGAGCAGCTCGGCGGCTCGTCGCTGTTGTACGTCGTCGTCTCGGGCACGGGCGAGGACGCCCTCAAGGATCCGGCTGCGCTCCGCTACGTGGAAGCCGCCCAACGTGATCTCAATCAGGAACCGGTCGTCGGGAAGACGACATCGGTGGTCGATCTGGTCAAGCGCATGAACCGGGTGATGCTCGACGATCGACCCGAGCAGGAACAGATCCCGGACTCGCGCGAGGCCGTTGGCCAGTACCTGTTCCTGTTCGGAATGGCCGCCAAGCCCGCGACCCTGAACACCCTGATCACCGGGTCCGCCGAGCGCGCCAACCTGTGGGTGCAGCTCAAGACGTGGGACGCCGGCGCGGTTGAACAGGTCCTTGCTCGCCTGGAGGCCTATCAACGCGCCCACCCGCCGCCAGGGCTGCGGTTCGCGCCCGCCGGGATCGCCTATTTCAACCTGGTGTGGAACCGCGAGGTGCTGCGCGACATGATCCGGACCTTCCTTGCGGCTCTGGCGGTGGTGCTCGTCATCCTGGCGGTCTCGTTCCGCTCGTGGCGGTGGGGGCTCGTCAGCTTCGTCCCCCTGGGTCTCACCATCCTGCTGATCTACGGCGCCATCGGGTATGTCGGGAAGGACTTCGACATGCCGGTCTCGGTGCTCTCGGCCCTTTCGCTGGGGATGGCGGTGGACTTTGCGATTCACTTCATCCGACGCTACCGGCAACGGCTCGCCGATGACCCCGACCCCACCCGCGCGCTGCTCTGGACCGTCGCGCGACCCGGCAAGGGCATCATGCGCAACGCCCTGCTGTTCTCACTCGCCTTTGCCGTGATGCTGTTCTCGAGTCTCACGCCGTACATCACCGTCGGGGCGTTCATCATCGCCATGATGATGCTCTCGGCAGTGTTCACGTTGTTCTACCTGCCTGCGCTCATCGTCCTCTTTGCCCGGCGTGAACCCACCGGCACTCAGGCGCCTGCGCGCCCGGGCGCGGTGAACCCCGTGGCTGGACATGGGAGGTCCTAATGCGAATTCGCCTGGCACTTGTCGTCATCGCGTTCGTGCTTACGTGGGCGGCTCTTCCCGGCGGGCCCCGCCGCCTGCTCGCCCAGGCGCCGGCCGGCGCCGATGAGATCGTCGCCCGGGTGCAGCAGGCCTTCTACGCTCCCGGCAAGGACATGAAGGCCCGCGTGACGATGACGCTCATCTCTGCTGGGGGAGACAAACGCCTCCGCGACCTGACGATGTTGCGCCGCAATGGGACAGGCGGTGAGCAGCAGTATTTCATCTACTTCCATCAGCCCGGCGACGTTCGCGGGATGACGTTCCTGGTCCTCAAGTATCCGCGACGAGACGACGACCGGTGGCTGTTCATGCCGGCCCTGAATCTCGTGCGCCGGATCGCGGCGCGGGACAGCGCGCAGAGCTTCGTCGGGTCCGACTTCACCTACGAGCATGTCTCGGGGCGCGATCTCGAGTCCGATCGACATACCGTGCGGGGCGAGGAACAGCGGCGCGGGAAGGCGTGCTACATCGTGGAAAGCCAGGCCCAGGCGGCGGCCGAGTACAGCCGAAAGGTCGCGTGGATTGACAAGGCGACATGGCTGCCCGTCGAAGAGCTGTACTACGACGTGCGGGGCGAGCTCTTCAAAGAGTTCACCGCCGACGAGATTCGTGAGGTCGGCGGCCACCCCACGATCACGAAGCGCACCATGAAGAACGCCAAAACCGGCCACCGCACCGAGGTCGTGTTCGCGGACGTGGCCTACGACGTGGGGATCGAGGCCGAGATCTTCTCCGAGCGCTATCTGAGAGAACCGCCGCGGCGCTGGATCCAGTGAGGGCCTGTGACACGAAGAATCGGACTGACGACCCTCATCGTCTCTTTGGCCCTGGCGGTTCCACATCCAGCGTCTGCCCAGGCGACGGTGCATGGGTTTGCGCAATTCAATTCCGCCTTCCGGGCGACGGGCGCGGAGTGCCCGCCGGAGATGGCGTGCGATGTGATGCGCGGCGAGGAGCGCGTGCAGCTCAAACTCGAGCTGTCGTCGCCGGATGGGCGAGCTGGGGCGCTGGCCCGCGTGGACCTGTTTCACGACGCAGTCGGCGATGACCGGGGGATCGACCTCCGCGAGGCGTACGTCGATGTCGGCGGGAGGCGGATTTCGGCTCGGCTCGGCCGTCAGGTCGTGACGTGGGGGCTTGGCGATCTGCTCTTCATCAACGACGTGTTCCCGAAGGACTGGGCGGCGTTCCTCACGGGCGCGCCGCTCGAGTACCTCAAGTTCGGCAGCGATGCCGCCAAAGTGGGGGCCTACGCCGGGTCTCTTGGCGCCGAAGCGGTCATCACCCCGGTGTTCGCCCCTGACCGCGCGCCAGCTCCCGATCGACTCTTCTTCTTCGACCCGATGCCGGCAGTCACGGACCGCGTGAGGGACCGGCCGGGCGCCGACTTCGACAACATGCAACTGGCCGGGCGCATCTACGCACGCCTCGGCCGCTATGAAGTCGCGAGCTACGTCTCGAAGGGATTCTTCGGCATGCCTGCGGGTCGGCCGGACCGAGTGGTGCCGACGCGCCTTGTGTTTTCGTATCCGCGTCTCCAGACCTATGGCGGCAGTGTGCAGGGACCGCTAAGAGCGGGCGTCTTCTCGCTCGAGGCTGGATACTACGACTCTCGCGACGATCCGGCCGGGGGCAATCCGGCCGTGGAGAACTCCCAGGCGCGCTGGCTGGCAGCCTACCAGTTTCAGCCGCAGGAGGATCTCACGCTCGCCTTCCAGTACTACGGAGAGGTGATGCGGCAGTACGACGCGTACCAGCGGACGCTGCCGTCGGGACTGCCGGCGCGAGACCAGGTCCGTCAGGTCACCAGTCTCCGGGTCACGCAATTGCGCCGGCACCAGACGCTCCGCTTGAACCTGTTCGTCATGGCGAGTCCGACCGACCGCGATGCCTATGTCAACCCATCGGTCCGCTACAACGTGACCGACGAGCTGTGGCTGGAAGCCGGGGCCAACGTGTTCTGGGGACAGGAGCGTCACACGTTCTTCGGTCAGTTCGAGCAGAACAGCGGCGTGTTCTTGGTGGCGCGCTACGAATTCTGAGGCTGGTCGCGCACGATTGGGAGGCCAGCAAGCTTCCGTGCCCTGACGAAGGCGCTCGTGACCCGTCCCCGGACGAGCGGCGCCACCGCGTCGACGTCGAGTCCTGACCCGGCCAGCACGATCCGCGCATCCTCGAGTTCGTAGACGCGGGTGGTTTCCAGCTCGATGTCGGTGAATCCGGCGGCCTCCAGCATGCGCCGATAGTCGTCTTCGGTCAGCGCGCCGGCGATGCAGCCAACCCAGAGTTCCATCGAGCGCCGCACGGCCGGGGGCATTTCGCCGCGGACCACGACATCGGACACAGCCAGGCGGCCACCCGGCTTCAGCACGCGGAACGCTTCGCGCAGCACCTGTGCCTTGTCGGCAGACAGGTTGATCACGCAGTTCGAGATGATCACGTCCACCGATTCGCCGGGCAGCGGCACCTGCTCAATCCGCCCCTTCAGGAACTCCACGTTGGTGACGCCGGCCTTGCGCCGGTTCTCCTCCGCGAGCGCGAGCATCTGGTCGGTCATGTCGAGGCCGTACGCCTTGCCCGTCGGTCCCACGCGCCGAGCGCTCAGGATGACGTCGATGCCGCCGCCGCTCCCAAGGTCGAGCACGACCTCTCCCGGGTGCAGCTCGGCAAGGGCGGTGGGGTTGCCGCATCCGAGAGAGGCTCGCAGGGCGGTGTCGGGCACCGCGGCCGCGTCGCCAGCGCCGTAGAGGTCTGAGGTCACCGGGTCGCAACACGGCTCAGAGGGTGATGCGCTGCCTCCGCAGCCGGCGGGCTCGCCGCGGGCGACGCGGCGAGCGGCCTCCGCATAACGATCGCGGACGACGTCGATGAGATTCTCCATGGGTGCCTCCATGTCACTTGTCGGAAGTCACGAATGTTCCTGTGTGATATGCGCCGGATCGCAGGCGCAGTTCCGCGTGCAGCATTCGGCGTACAGGAATCGAAGGAGCTCCTCCAGTGCCGCGGTGTTGGCCGTGTACCAGAGAAACGTCTTGTCTCGGCGCACCGTCACCACCCCTTCACGCTTCAGCCGGTCGAGATGGTGGGACAGCGTCGACGGCGGTAGATCGAGCGCGCTGCCGAGCTCCCCGGCCACCATGCCGGCGGGATGGGCGGCGAGCAGGAGGCGGACAATCCGCAGGCGCGGCTCGGTGCCCATGGCGGCGAGCATGTCGGCAAAGCGGGCGAGGGCGACATCGCTCTGAGCCGTACCCATGGGCTACATATACCATATTCCCCGAATCATGGAAATAGCGCTATTTCCCTCCTGAACCCGATGGAATCCTGACGAAGAATTCAGGTACTCTTCAGGGCGTGTTGCGCCGGCGTTCAACTACCATGGGGATGTCTCGGAGGGTCCCATGAGGCGTCTTCTAGCTGCGCTCGTGGCGGCTGGAGCGTTCGCGATGGCCGCGCCGGCGCGCGCGCATCATTCATTTCCCGACATCTACGTCGAAGACCGGACCGTCACCATCCAGGGCGAGCTGGCGCAGATTGTCCTGCGCAATCCGCACTCCTTCGTCCACGTTGTCGTGAAGGAGAAGGACGGCTCCCTCGTGCGGTACGCCGTGGAGTGGGTTGGGGCGGCCGAGCTCGGGGGCCAGGGCGTGACGCCCGAGACGCTGAAGCTGGGCGACTACGTGATCGTCAGCGGGTGGCCTGGGAGGAATCCCACCGACCACCGGGTGCGCATGACGAGCATGCAGCGGCCGAAGGACGGTTTCCTCTGGAAGATGCGGCCGCGCGGGATGTGAAGTACCATGGAGACGTGGTGAGGCTTCGTCGATCTGCCGCCGCCTGTGCGTTGCTGCTCCTGGTCTGGACGGCCGCACCCGCACTGGCGGCGTGCGCTGGCTGGTCGAGCGCCGCCGCGGACCGTCACATCTGCTGCGCCCATCTGGGCGATCTCGCGTCCGGGGCGAGCGTGACCGACTGCTGTGCAACGTCGGAGCAGTTGAACGCGCCAGCGGACCGAGACGGCCAGGTCGCACATCCGATGCGACCGGCGCCCGCCGTACCCTCGGCGTTGCCGGACGTCCGTCCGTTCGTGCCTCCTGCGGCTCTCCATGACCGCGCTCCGCGTCAGTTGGGTTCGCCGCCTCTGTACGTCCTTCTCGCGTCCTTCCTGATCTAGTCCCGCTTCCTCTCGGTGTCCCGCGAGTACGCCGGTCGTGCGTACCGGCGGTGGCTGTTGTTGCACGTCCGTGGTGATCGGCTCGCGGGCCAGGCCCGCCCGCCAGAGCCGCTCGGGTCCAGGGCTGGAAATTGCCATGTCTCGACACATCTTCGCCGTACTTCTTGCGCTCGCCGCCGCCGGACCGGCCTGGGCCGATTCGGGCGCCACGGCTGGCGCCGCGACTCCGCGGCAGCTGCAGGACGGCCTGCACACCTTCGAGCAGCGGCATGCGCACGAAGGACCACCGCTGACGCTCGATGCGGCGCTCGACGAGGCGCTCGCGCGCAATCCAACGCTGGTCGCGCTGCGGAGGCAGTTCGACGCCGCGCGCCTGCGTCCGGCGGAGGAGCGATTCCTGATGCCGCCGTCGCTCGAGGCGCAGATCTGGCAGTGGCCGATAGGCTCGGTCAACCCGCGCGACACGAGCATGTACATGCTGACCTTCGGGCAAGACCTTCCCGGGCGAGGAAAGCGTCGAGCTCGTGCCGCCGTTTTGGACAAGGAAGCCGATGTGGCGGCGGGCGAGATCGCGATCCGGGCGCGCGCGGTGGTGGACGAGGTCAAGCGCGCCTACGCGGAGCTGTTCCTGGCGCGCACGCACATCGACATCCACCTGGCGAGCGTCGATCTGCTGCGGCAGCTCGCCGACATCTCCGAGGCCAAGTACGCGACGGGCCGAATCTCGCAGCAGGACGTGCTGAAGGCGGTCGTCGAGCTGTCCCGGGTCCACGAGGACCTCGTGATGATGGACGAGCGGGCCCGCATCGCCGAGGCACAGCTCAACACGCTGCTCGACCGGCCGCCCGACGCGCCCATCGGTCCCGTGGGGAGGCCACGCGAGCGCGTCCTCCTGCCCGCCGCTGTTGAGCTGCAGCGCCTGGCCCTCGAGCGGCAGCCGGAGCTGCGTGCCGCCGCCCTCCAGCGCGAGCGGGCGCAGGCGGGGCTTGCGGCGGCCCGGGCGGAGTACACGCCGGATTTCTTCGTTGGGGGCGGCTACATGCTGACGCCGCGCGGCGGCGACGCGTGGACCGCCACCGTGGGGATGACGTGGCCCGGGGCGCCATGGTCGCGGGGCCGGCTGGATGCGCGCGTCGCCGCGGCGCGGGCGGAGATCGACGCCGCGGTCGCGCGCGCGCGAGCCGTCGAGAATGCCGTCCGGTACGCCGTGCAGGAGGCGTACGTGCGCGTCCAATCGGCGGCGCAGCGGGCCGATCTGCTGCGGACCAGCATCGTGCCGCAGTCGGAGCAGACCTTCGAGGTCTCGCGCGTCGCCTATCAGGCCGACCGCGTCGACTTCCTCGCGCTCATCGACAACCAGCGCGTCTTGCTCGACGCGCAGCTCGCCTACTACGGCGCGGTGAGCGACCTCGAGGAGGCCATCGCCGACCTCGAACGCGCCGTCGGAACCGACCTCGCGCCGGCAATGTTTGCCGCGGACGGCATCGAGCAGCCATGAGGAGAGGGATCATGACGACCACACCCACGCGCAAGATACTGGCCGCGGCGCTCGTGGCGCTCGTTGGGGTCGCGGCGGCTGCGGCGCTCGGCCTGCGCCAGCGGACCGGAGAAGTGCCGGCGGAGACGGCGGTCGACACGCCGCTTCGGCCGGAGCCGCACGCGCAGGCTCCCGACGCACGCGCCCCGGTCAACCTGGATCTCCGGCGTCAGCAGTTGATCGGCGTCCGTACGGCGCCGGTCGAACAGGCGCTGCTCGCCAAGACGATTCGCACCGTCGCCACGGTGCGCTACGACGAGACGCGCCTGAGCGACGTGAACCTGAAGGTCGAGGGGTGGATTCGCGATCTGCACGTCGACTATACGGGCCGGTTCGTGTCGAGCGGGGAGCCGCTCTTCACCATCTACAGCCCCGAGCTGCTCAGCACGCAGCAGGAGTATCTGCTGGCGCTCACGACGCGCGACCAGCTGCGCCAGTCGCGCATCCCGGACGCGCGCGAGCGGGCCGAGCGCCTGGTCGAGTCCGCCCGCACGCGCATCGCCCTCTGGGACATTCCCTCCGACCAGATGCAGGCGCTCGATGAGACGAGGCAGCCGCAGACCGCCGTCACGTTCCGCTCGCCCGTCAGTGGCTACGTCATCGAGAAGCACGTCCTCGAAGGCATGTTCGTCACGCCCGGGCAGACGCTCTTCAAGATCGCGGATCTCACGCAGGTCTGGGTGGAAGCGGATATCTACGAACACGACATGCCGCTCATCCACGTCGGCCAATCGGCCACGGTGACGCTCGACGCCTATCCCGGCGAGCGATTCGCCGGCCGCGCCATCTACATCTATCCGTTCGTCGAGGAAAGGACCCGGACGATGCGGGTCCGGTTCGCATTCGCCAACCGCGGCACCCGGCTGAAGCCCGGCATGTACGCGAACGTCGCGCTGGAGGCGCCGCTCGGCAGGAGCATCACCGTCCCGTCGGACGCGCTGCTCGACTCAGGCACGCGTCAGCGCGTCTTCGTGGCCGAGGGGAACGGCTACTTCCTGCCGCGCGACGTCACGGTGGGACAGCGGCTCGGCGACCGCGTGCAGATCCTCGACGGCCTGAAGCCCGGCGAGCAGGTCGCGCTTGGCGCCACCTTCTTCCTCGATTCCGAAAGTCAGCTCCGCGCCTCCGTCGAGCGGTACGAGGCGGGGCCCGCTCCCGCCTCGGCCGGCGCCGCTGCCGAGACCGTCGCGATCACCTTCAGGACCGAACCCGATCCGCCGCGAACGGGAGACAACACGTTCGAGGTGACGGTGAAGGACGCATCCGGGCGATCGGTTCCGGACGGGGCGGTTACCGTGACCTTCTTCATGGCGGCGATGCCGGCGATGAACATGCCGGCGGTGCGGACCGACACGACGCTGGCGCCGGTCGGAGGAGGCCTGTACCGCGGCACGGGTCAGGTGATGACGGGCGGTCGATGGGACGTGACGGTGAATGTCAACAGGGACGGCCAGCGTGTGGGGTCGAGGCAGTTCGCGGTACTGGTGAGGTGAAGGAGACGACGATGACACGACTGATCGTGATGCTCGGACTGGTGGCAGGTGGTGCATTCGTGGCCGCGTGTGGAAGCAGTCAGCCGCCGGCGGGCGACACCGCTCCCGCGGCCCCGGCGGCGGCCGCGCCGACAGCGGGAGCGGCGCGGGACCTGACGATCGCGTTCGCGAGCACTCCGGCGCCGCCGAAGACGGGCGAGAACAGGTTCGAGGTGGCGGTGATGGACGAGAACGGGCGGCCGGTGACCGACGCCAGCGTGTCGGCGGAGTTCTACATGGCCGCGATGCCGCAGATGAACATGCGCGAGATGCGGAACCGCGTCGAGCTCACGCACGAGGGGAGCGGCCGGTATACCGGGACCGGCATGGTGTTGATGGCCGGGAGCTGGGATGTGACCGTCACGGTGAGCCGTGGCGGCCAGCCGATTGACAGCGAGACGCTGTCGGTCACCGCGCAATGAGGTGGGGTACGAGGCACGTCGGCATCCTGATGAGTGACAGGCATGATTGAACGCACGATCGAGTGGTGCGCGAGGAACCGGTTTCTCGTCTTCACCGGCACCGTCGCATTGACGCTGTGGGGCGTCTGGGCGATGACGGCGACGCCGCTCGACGCGGTGCCGGATATCTCCGACGTCCAGGTGATCGTATCGACCGAGTGGGAGGGACGCAGCCCCGACCTGATCGAGGATCAGATCACCTACCCGATCGTCACGGCGTTGATCTCGGCACCCAACGTACGGACGGTCCGCGGCTTCACCGACTTCGGGATCTCGTACGTCTACGTCATCTTCGAGGACGGCACCGATCTCTACTGGGCCCGCAGCCGGGTGGTGGAGTACCTGCAGGGCATCCGCCGCCAGTTGCCGGAGGGCGTCGATCCAGTGATCGGCCCGGATGCCACCGGTGTCGGCTGGGTGTTCGAGTACGCGCTCGTCGATGAGACCGGTCGGCACACGCTCGCGGATCTGCGCGGCCTGCAGGACTGGCATCTGCGCTACTGGCTGGCCGCGGTGCCCGGCGTCGCGGAGGTCGCCAGCATCGGCGGCTTCGTCAAGCAGTACCAGGTGAGCCTCGATCCGAACAAGCTCTCCGCGTACGACCTTGCCGTGAAGGACGTGGTCCGCGCCATTCAGGCGAGCAACAACGACGTCGAGGGGCGGCTCCTGGAGTTCGCCGGCCGCGAGTACATGGTCCGCGGGCGGGGCTACCTGCAGTCGTCCGCCGACATCGAGCAGATTTCGCTCGGCGCGAGCGCCGCCGGCACGCCGGTCCGCGTGCGCGACGTGGCGCAGGTGCGGATCGGCCCCGACATCCGCCGCGGCGTGGCAGAGCTCGACGGCCGCGGCGAGGTGGTCGGCGGGATCGTCGTCATGCGGTTCGGCGGGAACGCGCTGGAGGTGATCGACGCCGTCAAGGCCAGGCTGCAGGAGACCGAGGCCTCGCTCCCGGCGGGGGTGCGCATTGTCCCCACCTACGATCGCTCGTGGCTCGTCGGCGAGTCGATCGCGACGCTCCGGTCCACGCTCATCGAGGAAGCGATCGTCGTCTCGCTGGTGATCGTCGTCTTCCTGTTCCACGTCCGGTCGGCGCTGATTCCGATCCTCGCCCTGCCGGTCGCGGTCGTGGCGTCCTTCATCCCGATGTACTACCTCGGCGTGACGTCGAACATCATGTCGCTCGGCGGGATCGCGCTCGCGATCGGTGTGCTGGTGGATGCGTCGATCGTGATGGTGGAGAACGCGTACCGGCGCGTGGCGGAGCCGGACGAGGAGCGGGGTGGAACGGTGCCGGCCTATGCGGATCAGCCAGCCGTGGTCGTGCAGGCGGCCCGGCAGGTCGGTCGCGCCATCTTCTTCTCGCTGGCGATCATCATCGTCTCGTTCGTGCCGGTGTTCCTGCTCGAGGCGCAAGAAGGGCGCATGTTCCGGCCGCTGGCGTTCACCAAGACGTTCGCGATGATCTTCGCCTCGCTCCTGTCGATCACGCTCGTGCCGGTGCTGATGACGATCTTCATTCGCGGCCGCCGGCTGCAGCCGGAGTCGGCCAATCCCGTGTCGCGCTCCTTCACCGCGCTGTACGCGCCGATGCTGCGGCTGGCGCTGCGGTGGCGGTGGGCGGCGCTCCTCGTGAATTTCGCCGTCGTGCCGCTCACGATTCCACTCGTGCTCGGCATCGGCAGCGAGTTCATGCCGCCGCTGTACGAAGGCGCCTTCCTGTACATGCCGACCTCGCCCCCGGGGATGTCGATCGGCGAAGCGACGCGCGTGCTGCAGGTGCAGGACAAGCTGCTGCGCGAGTTCCCGGAGGTCGCACGGGTGTTCGGCACGGTCGGCCGCGGCACGACGCCGACGGACAACTCGCCCATGGGGATGGTCAATACCACCATCACGCTCAAGCCGAAGGCGGAGTGGCGGCCGGGGATGACGACCGAGCGACTCCAGGCCGAGATGGACGAGGCGCTGCAGTTCGCCGGGCTGCCGAACAGCTGGACGCAGCCGATTCGCAACCGCCTCGACATGCTGTCGACCGGCATCAAGACGCCGATTGGCATCAAGGTGTTCGGGCCCGACCTGAACGAGATTCAGCGCATTGGCCGCGACATCGAACAGGTCCTCCAGGGCGTCGAGGGGACGCGCAGCGTCTATGCGGAGCGCGTGTCGCAGGGCTATTTCACCGACATCCGGATCGACCGGGAGGCGATCGCCCGCCACGGGCTGGCGATCGAGGACGTGCAGGACGTCATCCAGTCGGCCATCGGTGGGCAAAACGTGACCCGCACGATCGAGGGACGGGAGCGCTATCCCGTCAACGTGCGGTACGACCGTGATTTCCGGCAGGACATCCCCGGCCTCGAACGAGTCCTCGTGAAGACGCCGGCGGGCGCGCAGGTGCCGCTCGGACAGCTCGCGGACATCGCGCTGACGTCGGGGCCGGCGATGATCCGGGACGAGGACGGGCAGCTCGCCGGGTATGTCTACGTCGACACGGCCACGCGTGACATCGGCGGCTACGTCGAGCGCGCGCGTGCGGCGATCGAGTCGGCCGTCCCGCTGCCGCCCGGGTACACGCTGCTCTGGACCGGACAGTACGAGTTCCAGGTGCGGGCGCGGGAGCGCCTCCGGATCCTCATTCCGATCGTCTTCTTCATCATCTTCATGCTGCTGTACCTGACGTTCCACTCCGTGTCGGAAGCGGCGATCGTCATGCTGTCGGTGGTGTATGCCATGACGGGCGGCGTCATCCTGCAGTGGCTGCTCGGCTACAACTTCTCGGTGGCCGTCTGGGTCGGCTACATCGCGCTCTACGGCGTGGCCGTGCAGACCGGCGTCGTGATGGTCGTGTACCTGCACGAAGCGCTCGACACACGACTGCGCCGGGGCGGCGAGATCACGCCGCAGGACATCTGGGAGGCGACTGTGGCCGGATCGGTCCTCCGGCTGCGGCCGAAGCTGATGACGGTCAGCGTGGTCATGGCTGGGCTGCTGCCGATCATGTGGAGCACCGGCGTCGGCGCGGACGTGATGAAGCCGATCGCGGCGCCCATCATCGGCGGCATGGTCACATCAACCATCCACGTGCTGATCATTACGCCGGTGATCTTCTACATCATGAAAGTGCGGGCGTGGCGCAGGGGCCGGCTTGCCGTCTCAGGAATGGGGTTGTAGATGTCACGAGCCAGCTCACGTGTGGCGATCGGTGCCGCGCTCGTCCTGCTGGTGGCGGGGACGGCGTACGGGTCCACCAACCGCATTTTCGTCGCGGGCTTCCTCGTCGAGGATGACGGGTCGTTCGACGCGAACGCCGAAGCGGCGCGGCTGCTCCGGGCCGCACTGCGCCGGCAGGGCGTCCTGGACGTCATCGAGGCGGAACCAGTCCGCCTGCAGCACGCTGCCCTGCTGGCCGACGACGCGTACTGGCGCGTTCTCGGTGAAGAATACGGCGCGCAACGTATCGCGACCGGAACGCTGAAACTGAAGCGCGCGCCGCCGCGAGTGTCATCGCGCTCCGGATGGGGCGGCATGTACGTGGTGGACCCCGGCTACTTCCTCGAGGTGGAGCTCGTGCTCATCAGCGGCACGACCGGTCAGCTGCTCGCCATCGAGCCCCTGGCGCGGAAGGTGCGATACGGATCTGGGCGGTACGCCTCGCCGGCGATGCTGTATCGCGCGCTGCTGGACGAGGCGATGCCGGAGCTGGCTCGCGCCGTGATTCGCCGATGACGGCCGCGGCGCCGTTCAGTCCGGCAACTGGCCGACGGCCGTCTGCACCTGGAGCTGGCCGTCTTCGCTCGGGCCGCTGTCGGACCACGCCAGGACCAGCTCGTTGCCGCGCCGCGCCATCCGAGGGAAGCCGCTCGCACGCCCGCCGCTGACGCCGGCCACCGTGATGGGCGCCGAGCGCGCGCCGAGGCGATCGATGCGGCGGATGCGGACCTCGGATGCGCCTTGCGCGTACTCTACCCACGATGCGATGGCCGAGGCGCCGTCGTCGAGCAGCTCCACGTCGACGCGCCCGAGCGACCCGCCGTCGTCGAGCCGGACCGGCATGCCCCAGGTGTGTCCCCCGTCTTTCGAGAACGCCGCGTAGGCCTGGCCCACCTCGTTCTTGACGGTGAACCACGCCACCACGATGTCGCGTCCGCGGACGCTCAGCGCCGGGCCGTTCACGGGGCAGAAATCGATCCGCCAGTTGTCCCTGGCAACGGGCACCGGCTCGGTCCACTTGGTGCCCTCCAGCCGCGAGACGGCAATGTCGCGCACCTCGTCGTCGCTGCGGTCCCGGTACGCCGTGATCGCCCCGTCCTGGGCCACGGCGGCGGTCGTGGAACAGCACTCGCACACCTTGTGGTCGATCTCGAGGTCGGCCATCTGCTTCCAGCCGGCGTCGTACGCGGCAGAACGCAGCGTCATCGTGCCGCTCGCCGGGTCGTTGTCGAGGAACTCGCTGTTGCGTCCGTCGAGCCAGATGACGGCGAGCGCGTTGCCCGGCAGCTCGAGGAGAGAGGCGAACCCGTGCTGCGTCTCAGTCCCGTCGTGGTGCGGCATGAACGGCCGCGCCCACGTCTTGCCGCTGTCGGTCGAATAGGAGAGCAGCAGGTTGTAGGACTCCCTGACCGGATCGATGTTCTCGAGCCACTGGGCTACCAGCGTGCCGTTTTCCAGGCGCATGACCGATGGCACGTCGGCATAGCTCAGAAACCAGTTATCCCCGGCGGCGGCCGTTACCGGCGTACTCCAGCCCGACCCGGTGCGCTCGGCGAACTTCAACGAGGTGGTCTTGCCGACGCGCTCGACCCAGCTCAGCACGACGCCGCCGCGGGCCACGGTGATCTGCGGCTCGCTGCTGGCGGCGCCGGCGGGCGAGGCCACGCGGTCGAGCGTCATCGTCCATTCAGCGGGTTCGCTCCCGCCGCCACACGAAACCGTCACGAGCGCCAGGGCGGCGACCAGCATCGGCGGAAATGTGCGCATTGGCATGGCTGTGCCCGCACAGCATACCATCGGGGCCGATTCCGTGCGGGCGGCGATTGACGGCGCGACGTCGCATCGCGATAGAATCATTTGCGCGTTCGCTGGGCGGTGGGGTCCGCCATCAACCGTCACGTGTCCGCGTGGCCAATGACTCCTGCCAGGGAGTCCCGCTATGACCGAATTGGCCACGGCGACCGTTCTGGCGGCCTTTATCCTGGCCGCGTCCGTCATTTCAGTCGAATTCGGGATATCTGTTGCCGTCGTGGAGATCGGCCTCGGGGTCGCGGGTGCGGCGCTGTTCGGTCTCCGGCCGACGCCGTGGATCGACTTCGTCGGGAGCTTCGCCGGCATCGTGCTCACGTTCCTCGCCGGTGCGGAAGTCGATCGAGCCGTACTCCGTCGCGAATGGAAGCCGGCGCTGCTCATCGGGGGTTCGTCCTTCGTGTGCCCCTTCGTCGGCGTCGGCCTCTTTGCGTACTACGTGGCGGGCTGGACCGTTCCGCAGGCCGAGATTGCAGGCATCGCCTTGTCGACGACCTCGCTTGCGGTCGTCTATGCGGTGCTCGTGGAGACGGGGCTCACGGCGACCGAACTCGGGAAGATCCTGATGGCGGCCACCTTCGTCACGGATCTCGGCACTGCGCTGGCTCTCTCGGTGCTCTTCATCCGCCCCAACGCGTATCTGGCGCCGTTCCTCGGCCTCTCGGTCGCTGTGATTGCTGTGATGGTGGCAGCGCAGCGTCCGTTCTTCGCCCGGTACGGCGCGCGCGTCATCGAGCCCGAGATCAAAGGCGCCTTCCTGGCGCTGTTCGTCCTCATGTGGGCCGCGGATCTCGCCGACTCGCATGCCGTGCTGCCTGCATTCCTCCTCGGGCTTGCGGTGTCGGACGTGTTCAGGCGCCATCCGGAGGAACAGCGGCGCTTCCGCGTCGTCTCGTTCGCCTTCCTGACGCCGATCTTCTTCCTGAAAGGAGGCCTCAACATCGACGCGCGGGAGGCGATCGCCGGAGCGTGGCTCCTGGCGGCGCTCCTGGTGGTGAAAATCGCCACGAAGTGTGTCGGTGTCCTGCCGGTGGCGCTCCGGTTCGTGCGGCCGCATGCGATGTTCACGACGTTGCTGATGAGCACCGGCCTCACGTTCGGTACGATCTCGTCGCTCTACGGACTCAACGCCGGCATCATCACTGGACAACAGTTCACCGTCTTGCTGGGGGCCGTGATTGGGTCGGCGATTGCGCCGACGATCGTCGCGCAGCGGTGGTTCTCGCCGCCGGTGCATCCGCTGACGTCCGAGGAGATCGCCCGCGTCGAGGACGAAGAATTCGAGCCGCCGCGTCGGTGATGCACTAGAGTGTGTGGCGATGTGGTTCGAAGCGATCCTTGCGCTCTCGGCGGTTGCGGGCGGCGCCATTGCCGGCGTGACCGGTTTTGGCATCGGGAGCCTCCTGACACCCGCCATGGCGTGGCAGGTCGATGCGCGTGTTGCGGTAGCGGCCGTGTCGATCCCGCACCTCATCGGCACGGCGTTCCGGTTCTGGCTGCTCGGCGGGCGGGTCGACCGGCGCGTGCTGGGGAGCTTCGGCGTGATGAGCGCGGCCGGCGGACTGGCGGGCGCCCTCGTGCAGGAGCGGGCGGCGACGCCGCTGCTGCTGGTCGTCTTCGGGCTGCTGCTCCTGTTCTCGGCGGGCGCGGAGCTGACCGGCCTGGCGCAGCGGATGCGCTTTGAAGGGCCCGTCGCGTACACGGCCGGGGCGTTGTCGGGGCTGCTCGGCGGGCTGGTCGGCAACCAGGGCGGCATCCGCTCCGCCGCGCTGCTCGGGGTCGAGCTGCCGAAGCAGGCGTTTGTGGCCACGGCGACGGCGGTCGGGCTGATGGTCGACGGCGCCCGCGTGCCGATCTACCTGTGGTACATGGCTGAACCGATTGCGCACGTCGGCGCGTGGGTTGCACTGGCCACCGCCGGAGTGCTCGCCGGGACAGTGCTCGGCCACCGAGTGCTCGTGCGCATCCCGGAGCGCTGGTTCCGGCGTACGGTGGCCGTGATCCTCGCGCTGCTCGGCGCCGCCATGTTCGGCCGCGGAGTAGGGGGGATACCATGAAGCAGTTGCCCGTTGTCTGCACGCTCACACCGGAGACATTGGCGACCCGGAAGGCTCAACTGCTGCCCGGCGTGTTCCGCCGCGCGCAGGCCGTCGAGCCGCTGCCGGACGGCTATCGCCTGCAGCTCGATTCGTCGGTGGCCACGTGGCATGCCGTCACCACGGCGATCGAGGCCGAACGGCGCTGTTGCCGCTTCCTGCGATTCCAGTTGGCGGTGGAACCAGACGAGGGCCCCGTCGTGTTGACGCTGAACGGACCGCCGGGCACGCGCGAGTTCGTCGCCGCGCTCTGCGACGTGTGACGATCGCGAACGCGCAAGGAGTGAGTCATGGAAAAAGACGTCGTGTGCGGAATGCAGGTGGACCCCGCGAAAGCGGCGGGCACCAGCGTGTACAAGGGGAAGACGTACTACTTCTGCGCGAAGGTCTGCAAGACGAAGTTCGACGCCAACCCGGACCAGTACGCGAAGTAGGCGGTACGGGTTCAGGCCAACGACTCGACGACACGCCGGAGCCGACTTTCCGCGTCCTGGACGACCGGCGCGAGACTCGGGTTGTCCACGAGCGAGAACATCGCCCGTGGATCCGCGATCGTGACCACGACGCCGCCGTCCGCCGCTTCCTGAACCACGACGTTACATGGCAGGAGGAGCCCGATCTGCGGCTCCGCCGTCAGCGCCTTGTGGGCCAGCGACGGGTTGCACGCGCCGAGGATGACGTAGCCGCGGAAATCGACGTCGAGTTTCTTCCTGAGCGTGTCCTTGACGTTGATCTCCGTGAGCACGCCGAAGCCCTCGTTCTTGAGAGCGGCGGTCACCGTCGCGACCGCGTCGGCGAGGCTTGCTTCAATCCGACGCCCGAACCCGTACGAACACCCCGCGATGTCGTGAGCTGTGCCTCGTTCTTCCATGATGCCCTCCGGCGTGCGTCCTGCGCGCGCGAGCCGCCCATGGCACGTCCTGATGGGTTACACGATTCGAAACTCCAGGATGATGGTGACCAGCACGTCGACCGGCGTGTTGCCGAGTCGTCCGGGCGTAAAGCGCCACTCCCGGACCGCCGCAATCGCCTCGGCGTCGAGTCCTCCTCGGTCCAACGAACGCACCACACGAATGTCGCGGGGAATGCCGTCGCGTCCCACGACGACTTCGAGCACGACAGTTCCCTGGATCTTGAGCTGCAGCGCATCGGTGGTGTATTTCGGTCTGACCTGCTTCAGCACCGTGGGCGCCACGACGCCGGCTCCGGCGCGGTAGGCGCCGCCGCCGAATCCGCCGCCGGAGCCTGGGCCCAGGCCGGCCCCGGTCCCGGAGCCGATACCGCTGCCGCTGCCGTCGCCGATGCCGCCGCCACTTCCGGGTCCGCCCGACATCGCCGGCGAGGACCGTGCGTCGGGGAGGCCGGTGACGAGCGTCGTTCCCGATGCAAGCGGCACGACATCCAGCATCGCCCGTTCGGGCAGTGGCGAAGGCTCCACGGGGGGCTCGATGCCGATGAGCGGTCTGGCCACCGGAAGCGTCGCCTGGTCGCCTCCGACGTCGCGCGCCCGCGGAGGCGGGAGTGGCTCGCGCCGCCCACCTCCCCCCCCGCCGCCACCTGGCGGCGGCGTGAGCAGCAGCACCATCCGTGGCAATTGCCGAGGCTGCGGACCGGATGCCGCGGGCGTCAACGTCACAACCGATGCTTCCCGCGCCGCCAGGAGGACGACCATCGCCACAGCCACGACATGTACCACACCCGAGACGATGCCGCCTGCGCGCGCGGCTGCCATGCGCGGCGGGAGTCGAGGTGCCGGCGGTGCCAACCCGATGAACGAGCCAAGCGCCACTTCACGATTGACGGGGCAAGATGGATGCCACGGCTACGACTCCGTGGCGCCCATCTGGGGTTGTGAGCGTTGAGAAAGGTTTCACAGGTGCCCGACCATGGCGTGGTCGGGCACCTGTTCCACGCGGCTACCCGACGTTGGCGAACTGCCTGTGCTCGGCGGCGGAGGCTCGTGCCTCCTTGGCCGCGTCTCGCGACAGCTTCACCATGTGGTCGCAGTGCACCGCCGGATCGCCGCCGCGGCGATTCGCGTGGCTGCGATAGACCCGCGCCATCATCGTGTGTTCGTCCGCCGCTGCGGCGTGGCGCTCGGCCAGCGTAACGAAATACTCGGCGAGCAGCCGATGGTCGCCCGGCGTGCGCGCCCTCGCAGCCAGGATGGCGAGCTCGGCGGCGCTGGGTGAAGAAGCACCCTCGCCCTGCTCGAAACGAGCGCCGCCGGACGGTCCGATCGAGAGTTCCCCGCGCGCCAGCCGCTCGTGATGGCGCGAGAGGGCGCGAAGCGTGTCCGCCGACTGGGCGCTCAACTCGGCCAGCCGGGCGCAGTGTCCGGCCGTCGATGCGCCGGTCTGCCGGTTGGGATTCCCGCCCGACGCCGCTGCCATCGCCGTGTGGCGCGCCGCGTCTTCGTCGTACTGTGCCGCCAGCGCCGTGAAGTGCACGCTGAGCCGCCCGTGACTGGGGAAGTCGGCGCGCTCGACCAGCTGCCGCACCTCCACGAGATTGAGGACGTCGGAGGGCCTGGTCTGTGCGGCGCCGTTGGCCGCCGAGGCGACCAGGGCCGCCGCAGCCATCGCCACCGTGCGGATGTGAACAGGTTTCATGACGGACCACCTTTCTTCTCCACGTGGAACGACGAAGGGAACTCCTCCGGTGCCCACGGCACTGGAGGCGCGGACAGGTGGCGTCAGATTCGAAGGGGTGTGAAAGTGGGCGCTTGTGATGCCGCCGGGCGGCTGGACGCAGGACCCGCCGCTCGGTGGAGCGACAGCCAGCCCTCGACCTGCTGCTCGGCGAACACAACGGCGTGACCGAGCGTCAACCCCGATGCGACCCGCTGCACGTCCTCTCTCACGAAAGGCGCAGTCTGCGGCAAGGTGTCGCATCCGTATTCACCCGGCAGGAGCCCTGGCATGCCTTCTCTCGTCCACTGGTGACAAGTGGCAGCCATGTCGATCGGCGTCCCGTCGGCGCTACACCAGCCGATGCAGAGGGACGTCGCGGCGGGCGCTCCCGCCAACGTCAACACGAGAAACAGAGTCGTTGCTCGAATCACGCCGTTGCCTGGCAATGCGAGGGCAAGGAGCAGGCCAGTGTTGCCGCGCGCTTTCCGGTGCATTTGTCGTCTCGAGCGCCTCGCATCAAGATGGATGGGCGATTTTTCTCTGGATTCTGCGGACTTTTCCGGTTCGACGTTGTAAGGTGTCGTCGGCTGCTGCGTTGCGGGTCTAGAAGCGATCGTGTAACGAGGAGACGCTGTTGGAAGTCGTCGACCCGGTTTGTGGAATGACCATTACGCCTGAGGATGCGGCTGGCCAGCTCGAGTACGGCGGCCGGACGTACTACTTCTGTGCGGAGAGCTGCCTCGAGCGATTCCGCGCGACGCCGGACGCGTTCCTCGGCGATGGGGAACGTCCCGCCATGCCGGCCGTGGGAGGCGCCGCCTACGTGTGTCCGATGGACCTCGACGTACGGCAGTCGGAGCCTGGCTCGTGCCCGAAGTGCGGCATGGCGCTCGAGCCGGAGCTCCCGGCGACGCCGGGGACCACGACCGAGTGGACCTGCCCGATGCACCCGGAGATCGTGCGCGACGAGCCCGGCGCGTGCCCCATCTGCGGGATGGCACTCGAACCGCGCACCGTCGCGCTCGCGGACGCGCCAAACCCGGAGCTCGTCGAGATGACGCGGCGCTTCTGGGGGAGCGCCGCTCTGGCGCTGCCGCTCCTGGTCGTCGCCATGGGCGACTACATTCCAGGCCGTCCGCTCGATCGACTCCTGGCGCCGGCCGCGATGCGCTGGCTCGAGCTCGCGCTGGCCACACCGGTGTGCGTGTGGGGCGGTTGGCCGTTCTTCGTGCGCGGCTGGCGATCGGTGGTCAACGGCAACCTGAACATGTTCACGCTGATTGGGCTCGGTGTGGCGGTGGCCTTCCTCTACAGCGTGGTGGCGGTGCTCGTCCCCGGGCTCTTCCCAGCAGGGTTCCGCGACGAGATGGGCGAGGTGGGCCTCTACTTCGAGGTGGCCGCCGTCATCGTCACGCTCATCCTGCTCGGACAGGTGCTGGAGCTGCGCGCGCGCAGCCAGACGAGCACTGCGATCAGGAGGCTGCTCGGGCTGGCGGCGAAGTCGGCCCGCCGGCTCCGCGACGACGGCGCGGAGGAGGACGTGCCGCTCGAGGCGGTGCGGGTCGGCGACCGGCTGCGCATCAGGCCCGGGGAGAAGGTGCCGGTGGACGGCGTGGTCGTCGACGGGGCGAGCGCGGTCGACGAGTCGATGGTGACGGGGGAGCCGATTCCCGTCGAGAAGCGAGCCGGCGATCGGGTCGTCGGCGCGACGATCAATGGCACGGGCGCACTCGTGATGCGCGCCGAGAAGGTCGGGGCCGAGACGCTGCTCGCCCGCATCGTCGCCATGGTGGCCGAAGCGCAGCGCAGCCGCGCCCCGATCCAGAAGCTTGCCGATGTCGTCTCGGGCTACTTCGTACCCACCGTCGTGGCGATCGCGGTGGTCACCTTCGCGGTGTGGGCGTTGGCGGGGCCCGAGCCGAGACTCGCGCATGCGCTCGTGAACGCCGTGGCGACGCTGATCATCGCCTGCCCGTGCGCGCTCGGGCTGGCGACTCCGCTGTCGATCATGGTCGCCACGGGCAAAGGGGCGACGATGGGGATTCTCTTTCGCAATGCGGAAGCGATCGAAGTGCTGCGGAAGGTCGACACGCTCGTCGTCGACAAGACGGGCACGCTCACCGAAGGGAAGCCGCGCCTGGTCGGCGTGGTGGCGGCAGCCGGCTACGACGAGGCGACGCTGCTGCGCGTGGCGGGGAGCCTCGAACGCGGGAGCGAACACCCGCTCGCCGAGGCGATCGTCAAGGGGGCCGAGGCGCGCGGCGCGGCCTTCGCCGACGCGCGCGACTTCATGGGCGTCACCGGCAAAGGCGTGACCGGCACGGTCGACGGGCGCCGGGTCGCGCTGGGCAATCGTGCGCTCATGGCCGATCTCGGCGTCGACCTTGGGACGTACGGCGAGCGCGCCGAGGCGCTCGGCGGCGAGGGGCAGACGGTGATGCTGGTCGCCATCGACGGTGCGCTGGCGGGCCTCATCGGCGTGGCAGACCCGATCAAGGAGACCACCGCCGATGCCATTCGGTCGCTGCACGAGGACGGCGTCCGCATCGTGATGCTGACGGGCGACAGCCGGACGACCGCCGAGGCGGTTGCCCGGACGCTCGGAATCGACGAGGTGATCGCCGAAATGCTACCCGACCAGAAGGTCGACGTCGTCAAGCGGTTGCAGACCGCTGGCCGCTTCGTCGCGATGGCGGGCGACGGCATCAACGACGCGCCCGCACTCGCGCAGGCGCAGGTCGGCATCGCCATGGGCACCGGCACCGACGTCGCGATGGAGAGCGCGCCCGTGACGCTCGTGAAGGGCGACTTGCGCGGGATTGCGCGGGCGCGCGAGCTGAGCCGCGAGACGATGAGGAACATCAAGCAGAACCTGTTCTTCGCGTTCGTCTACAACGCCGCCGGCGTGCCGATCGCCGCCGGCGTCTTGTATCCCTTCTTCGGTCTGCTGTTGTCGCCGATCATCGCGGCGGCGGCCATGAGCTTCAGCTCGGTGTCGGTCATCGGCAACGCCCTGCGGCTGAGGCGCGTGTCGCCGTGAGCCGGCGTGATCCGCCCACGGTGTCGACGACGTTCTTGCGGTCCGCACGCTGCAGGGAGGGTACACTCACGATCGTCTTCCTGACCCTTCGTCTGGCCGCGTGCCAGATGTGGCAATGAGCAAAGCGGTTCTCGTCGTGCTCGTGGTGCTCGTGACGGTCGCCGCCGGCATGGCGGCGGCGTTGTGGTACGTGCGGGCCACCGGACTCACCGCGGTTGCCGAACCCGGACCCTTCGAAACGCGGCTCGCCCGCACCGTCCGCCGACTGGGGATTCCCGCGGAGGCGCGGGAGCGCCGCAATCCGGTGTCTGCGTCGTCCGACGTGTCGGCCCAGGGCATGGCGCATTTCGCCGATCACTGCGCCGCCTGCCACGCCAACGACGGCAGCGGGAACGCCGAGATGGGGCGCAACCTCTTCCCGAAGGCGCCGGATATGCGGCTGCCGGCCACGCAGGAACTGACCGACGGCGAGCTGTTCTGGATCATCGAGAACGGGATACGATTTACGGGCATGCCGGGCTGGGGCACCGGCACCAACGAAGGGGTGGAAGCGAGCTGGCATCTGGTGCACTTCATCCGCCGTCTCCCGCGGCTCACGCCCGAGGAGATCGAACAGATGGAGGCGCTCAATCCCAGGTCTCCGGAGGAAATCCGCCAGGAGGTCGAGGCCGAACGGTTCCTGCAGGGCGGCGATCCGCCGGCCGAACCGCCTGCACACGCACATTAGGGGACGGACACGTCATGGGTGGCGCACACGGCATACCGCCGGCGTGCCTCGGTGGCGCACTCGGCGCGGCGCGGTCACGTTGATACGGGACTTCTACGGGAGGATGTCGATGATCGGTCGATGCATGCTCGGCGCGGCGGTGGTGGCAGTCCTCGTCATTTCGGCAACAGCCCGGGCGCACGAAGGGCACGCGCACAAGGTGCTCGGGACGATCGCGGCGGTGACCGAGACGCAGCTCGACGTCAAGACGACCGACGGCAAGACGGTCGCCGTTACCCTCGGCGCCAAGACGATCTACCGGCAGGGCAAGGTGAAAGCCGACGCCAAGATCCTCAAGCTGGGTGAACGCGTCGTCGTCGAAGCGGAGCAGGCGGTGGGCGCCACGATGATGACCGCGATGACGGTGACGATGGCCGCGCCGGCCGCAGTGGCGGCAAAGAAGTAGCCCGGCTCGCGTCCCGCTCCGTGCGCCACCATCGCGCGTGCCGATTCCGGCTCGTCCAGGCCGGCTCGGTTCCAGCCGGCAGGCCGGCGTTCGGCCATAATTGAGGAGATGGTCAACGTGGGTGCTCCGGAAACGGAACGGCGTCGAACCGAGCGCGTCTCCTTCGAGCCGCTGCGCGTGCGGGTCCGCGGCACGCGCGAGGGGATCCTGGTGGATCTGAGCGAAGGCGGCGCGCTGGTGCTCTGGCAGGCGGCAATGCCCGTCGGCGAGACGATCACGCTGCAGGTCGAATGGAGGGATCAGGTGCTGCTCGTCTCCGGGCGCGTCAAGCGTTGCCTGGCGCACCAGGTCCAGCTCCCGTCGGCAACGCTGGCGCGGACGCAGTACGACGTGGCGCTGGAATTCTTCGATCTCTCAGCCGAGACGGCCGCGGCGATCCGTCGGATTCTCGAGACCGATTCATCGTGCTGACGACCAAGACAATTCCTCCGCCGAGGCCTCTCCGCGGTCCGGTATAATCGCCTTCCCCAAAATGAAGCAATTGAGCTATTGACGGTGGCGTTGAACCGCCCGTAGGGTACGCTCCACCCGCGCTCTACGGTTCCCTGGCGCAGGGGTGTGTGCGGGCTCTCGCGCGTCGCATGGGTGGGGAAAGGACGAGTCAGCCATGGACTTTCTGGCAGCGATTGAGGAGAGCGGTCTCGCCACCTGGGTGCGGGAATCGCCGTCGATATTCGCCTACGCGACGGTGCTTGCGATTCACACCTTCGGCCTCGCGCTCATCGTGGGTCTCAGTGGTGCGGTGGGCCTGCGGACGCTCGGCTTCGCCCCGGGCGTGTCGCTCTCGGCGCTCGGACGGTTCTTCCCGCTCATGTGGGTCGGCTTCTGGCTCAACTTCGCTTCGGGCCTCGTGCTCGTGGCGATCGACGCGCGGGTGTTCCTCACGATGCCGACCTTCTACATCAAGATGCTGGCCATCGCCCTGGCCCTCACGACGCTGCGGTTGCTGCGCAAGGAAGTCGTGGGCCCGGAGGGGACCGACGACGCCACGGCGACCGCGTCGGCGAAAGGGAAGCTGCTGGCCGGCGCACTGCTCCTCTTCTGGCTGACCGCTGTCACCTCCGGACGAGTGACGGCGTACGATGCCTACATCGGCCGGCAAACGGCGGGCGCGGTGCTCGTGCTGGGAGTGCTGTTGCTGCTGGGTGGACAGATTGGCGCGCGTGTGCTGCGCGGGGGCACCGGGAACGAGCGATCGACGATGTCGACGATTCCGAGCCGCCGTTGAAGTCTGACGGGAGGCATTTGTCATGGAAGCTTTTCTCCGGTACATCCTGCGATGGCCGATCCTCGAGCAGTTCATCCAGGCCTATGCGTGGGTGTGGCCGTTGGCCGAGGTGATGCATTTCGTCGGACTCGCCCTCCTGATTGGGACCGTCGGGCTGTTCGACCTGCGCCTCCTGGGCATGGGCAAGGGGCTGGCGGTCGCGCCGGTGCGGCGGCTGCTGCCCTGGGGCGTGTTCGGGTTCGTGCTCTGCGTGGCCAGCGGGTCGCTGTTTGTCGGGGGACTGTGGGCCAACATCGCCGTTCATCCGTATGACGTCCTGATCGTGAACCGCTTCCTTCAGACGAAGCTGATCTTCATCGGGCTGGCGGGCCTCAACCTGCTCGTCTTCAACCTCACCGGCGTGTCCCGCGCGGTCGACCAGATCGGACCGGGAGAGGACGCCCCACCAATGGCGAAAGCCATCGCCGCGGCGTCGCTGTTCCTCTGGTTCGGGGTGATCTATGTGGGCCGGCTCATCGTGTGGGGGAACCTTTCCATCTAAGACCGGGCACGCTACTCCCCGGTCGTGTTCATCTCGGATTTCATAACCCAGGAAACGGGGAGGCCGAAATGCTGTCCGGAGTCACACGTTGTGCGATTGGCGTACTCCTGCTTCTGCTGACGAGCACCGGCGCCTGGGCGCAGGCGACGGCCCAGATGTCCGGTACGATCAGGGACGAAAGCGGCCTCGTGCTGCCCGGGGTCACCGTCACCGTCCTTCAGGTCGACACCGGGTTTACCCGAAGCGTCGTCACCAACGAGAGCGGGGCCTACGCGCTGCCGAACCTGCCGCTCGGCCCGTACCGCCTCGAAATGTCGCTCGCGGGGTTCCAGACCTACGCGCAGACGGGCCTCGTGCTGCAGGTGGGGGACGCGCCGGTGATCAATGCGGTGTTGCGGGTGAGCCAGCTCGAGGAAGCGGTCACCGTCGAGGCGGCGATCCCGCTCGTCGATTTCCGCAGCCCGTCGATCGGACGGGTCATCGACAGCCAGGAGGTCCAGAGCCTGCCGCTCGAGGCGCGCAACCCGACGCAGCTCATCGTGCTGGCGGGCGCCGCGGTCGACACGGGCACGCCGTCGAGCCGCAGCATGACGGCCAGCCGCGCCATCGTCGTGACCGGCGGGCAGCCGTTCGGCGTGGCCTACACGCTCGACGGGGCGGTGCACAACAACGCCTTCGACGGGCTCAACCTGCCGTTGCCGTTTCCCGACGCGCTGCAGGAATTCCGCGTGGAGACCAGCTCGCAGAACGCGCAGAGCGGCGTGCACGCGGCCGGCACCGTCAGCGCCGTCACCAAGTCGGGCACCAATCGCTTCTCCGGCAACGTCTTCGAGTTCGCCCGGCACCACCGCTTCAACGCCACCGCGCCGTTCGCGGCGCGCAACCCTCGGACGGGCGAACGGGTGAGCGACGGCCTGGTGCGGAACCAGTTCGGCGGCACGCTGGGCGGTCCGCTCGTGCGCGATCGGCTCTTCTTCTTTGGCGCCTATCAGGGGACGCGGGCGACGCAGACTCCGGCCGACATCATCACGTTCGTGCCGACCGCTGCCATGCTGGCGGGCGATTTCACCCAGTTCGCGTCGGCCCAGTGCGTGTCCCGCGGCGCCGTCGCGCTCCGTCCGCCGTTTGTGAACAACCGCATCGATCCGGCGCTGCTCAGCCCGGCGGCGGTCAACATCGCGCGCCGGCTGCCGACGACCACCGACCCCTGCGGCCGCATCACCTATTCGCGCAAGACGCGGCCGCGCGAGGGACAGTCGATCGCCCGGATGGACTATCAGTTGACGAGGGACCAGTCGCTCTTCGGCCGCTACATGCTGACCACGACGTTCTGGAAGCCGCCGTTCGAGGAGACCGGCAATATGCTGGCCTCCACGCTCGGTGGGCGCGACAGCAGTGCGCACTCGCTGGCGCTCGGCCACACGGCGGTGCTGGGCAATACGACGGTCAACAGCCTCCGTCTGACCGTCAACCGCACGGACGTGCACCGGACGCATGCGGACTACCTCGGCCCTCAGGACGTCGGGGTCAACACCTACAGCTATCCCGGAAGGGTCATGCTTCTCACGGTGACCGGAGGATTCGCGCTCGGCACCGGGACGGAAATCGACTCGTACTACCGGCCCAACACGTATGCGGTATCCGACGACCTGACGCTCGTGCGCGGAAACCACCAGTGGGGCTTGGGGGCCTCGGTGGGCGTCTCCGACTGGAAGGCGCTCTCCAACGTTCGTTCCTCGGGCACGTTCAGCTTCAACGGCGGGGCCACCGGACTTGGACTGGCGGACTTCCTGATCGGCGACGTGTTCGAGTACCGCCAGGGAACGCCGTTTCTGATGGACATCTCGCAGAAGAGCTTCGGGGTGTACGCCCAGGACACCTGGAAGCTGGCTCCGCGAGTGACGCTGAATTACGGCGTCCGGTGGGAACCCTGGTTCCCGCAGGAGCACAGGAGCGGCGCCATCTATAATTTCGACGCCAACCGGTTCCGAGCGGGGCAGCGGAGCCGCGTGTACCCGCAGGCGCCCCCGGGGTTCACCTATCCCGGCGACGAGGGGTTTGCGGGCAAGGCGGGCATGGATGCCGACTGGGCGAACCTCCAGCCGCGCGTGGGCATGGCATGGGACGCCCGAGGCGACGGCCGTACGTCGGTGCGCGCCGCGTACGCGATGAACGGCGACTTCATCAGCGGCGGCTTCTTCTTCGACATGGCCCGGGTCCCGCCGTTCGACCAGGAGGAGCGTTTGACGCGCCCCGCCGTCGGGCGTCTCGACGACCCCTGGGGAGGCATCGGCAGGACGAACCCGTACCCGGTGACGTTGCGGCCGGACATGCCGTTCTCCACGGGCGTGGCATATATGTCCGTGCCCCAGGATCTCGACACGACCCGCGTGCACAGCTGGAACGTGGGCGTACAGCAGCAGCTTGGCGCCAACATGGCGGTGTCGGCCAGCTATCTCGGCAACTATCTGATGAATGCCTGGGGAGACGTCACCGGGAACCCGGCCACGTTCCCGGGGTCGCCGACCGGCCCCTGCACACTCAACACCGTGACCGGCCCGCGCACCTATGCCAACTGCTCGCAGGCGCCGATCAACCTCCGCCGCGAGGTCTCCCAGGCGAATCCGGCGGTGGGCGAGTACATCGGCTATCTCGACTGGTTCACCGACGAAGGCTGGCAGCGGTATCACGGCCTGATGCTGTCGTTCCAGCGCCGGGCGGCGAACGGCCTGAGCGCCAACGCCAACTACACCGTGTCGACCTGCGAAGGGCTGCTCGTCAACCAGGGGGCCGGGCCGACCAACCCCGGCACGGGCTACCTGCGTCCCGTGTCGATCCTCAATCCGCCGACCGACCGAGAAGCGGCGTTCGAGGCCGACAAGGGACCCTGCACAGCGTCTCCGACGCACATCTTCAACCTGACGGCGAGCGTGGAATCGCCGCAGTTCGACAACCGGACGATACGCCTGCTCGCGTCGGGCTGGCGGCTCTCGGGCATCTTCCGCGCTTCATCCGGCATGGCGCTGACGATCACGACCGGCCTCGACCGGGCGCTCAACGGCGTGCTGACCACCGTGCAGCGCGTGGACCAGGTGGGGAACGATCCGTACGGCCAGAGGACGCGCAACAACTGGTTCAATCCCTCGGCGTTCGCCCAGCCGGCGTTGGGCGGGTTCGGCAATTCGACCCGGAACGGGTACGAAGGGCCGGGTCGCCGGAACCTCGATCTGTCGCTCGCCCGGGCGTTCCCGGTTGGCGGCACGAGGCGGGTGGAAGCGCGGGTCGACGCCCTCAATGCCTTCAACTGGTTCCGGTGGGGCGATCCGATCACCAACTTCGCCGACGCGAACTTCGGGCGGATCCTGACGGCGGAGGATCCGCGGATCATGCAGTTCGCGCTGAACTTCTACTTCTGATGATGAAGACGCGGCGGAAGTGGAGTCGTGTGACGGCCGCCGGGTTGGTGGCCTGTCTGGCTGCGGCCTCCGGCGCCGCAGCTCAGGGACGCGGCGGCGCCACGGCGCGCGCGGCGGCGCCGAAAGACTACACCGGCTACTGGGTGTCGGTCGTGACCGAGCACTGGCACCTGCGCATGATGCTCCCTCCGAAAGGAGACTTCAGCATGTTGCCGCTCAACGCGGAGGCGCGGCGCCTGGCTGGGGCGTGGGACCCGGCGGGGGACAAGGGCAACGAGTGCCGGTCCTACGGCGCCCCGGCCATCATGCGAGTTCCGAGCCGCCTGCGCATCCAGTGGCGCGACGACGATACACTGCAGATGGACATCGACTCGGGCACGCAGACGCGCCTCTTTCACTTCCGGGCGACCCCCCGGCCCGATCAGCCCGCCGAGTGGCAGGGCTTTTCAGTGGCGGAATGGGAAGGGCTGCGGACCACGGGTCGCGGGCCGGGAAGGGCCACGGGGCAGCTGCGGGTGACGACGACGCATCTGCGTCCGGGGTACTTGCGGAAGAACGGCGTGCCCTACAGTGCGGACGCGCGGCTGGAAGAGTACTTCGACACGTTTACGGAACCGAACGGGGACAGGTGGCTTCTCGTGACGGCGATTGTCACCGATCCGCGGCACCTGACGCAGCCGTATACGACGACGGTTCCCTTCAAGAAGCTGCCCGACGGTTCGGGCTGGGACCCGACGGCGTGCCGGGTGGACGAGCCGCGATAGACACCCGGAATCGAGCCGGAGGAACAGCCGCCGATCAAGACCCGCGAGGCTCGAAGGAGAGATGCACGTGAGACGGCTGCTGGCAACCTTGGTCGTCGTGGGGGGGGTGACGCTGTCGTTGCTGGGCCAGACCCGGCCGCCCGTCGAAGGGGTGGGCAGCGGGGCGCAGGTGAGCGCCGACCGGATCGGCAGGCTTGGAACGGACTGGACGCCGGTGGCGCCCGCCCATGTGGCATCGGGACCGGTCCCGAGGCTGCACGACGGCAAGCCCGACTTGTCGGGCCCGTGGGTTGGCGGGGGTTCGAACGACAACATCGAAGACGACGGCGGACTCGGGCCGGGCGAGTTTCCCCTGCAGCCCTGGGCGAAGCAGCTCCGGGACAGTCGGCGAGCGGAGAATGAACCGTATCTCTACTGCACGCCGATGGGGGTGCCGCGATCGAATCCGTATCCATGGCGGTTCGTGCAAGCCTATTCGGCCAACGGTCCGACGCACATCTTCGTCCTCCACGAGAACGGCGACGCCGGTGGCCACCGGCAGATCTTCATGGACGGCCGTCCGCACCCCTCCGATCCGGTTCCGACCTGGTTCGGACACTCCATCGGATCGTGGGAAGGCGATACCCTCGTCATCGACACGGTCGGCTACAACGACAAGTTCTGGTTCGACGCCCGCGGCACGCCGCACACCGAGCAGCTCCACACGGTCGAGCGGTGGACGCGGGTCAATTACGGCACGTTGGTCAACGAACTCACTCTGGACGACCCGGGAGCGTTTTCCCGGCCTGTGCAATTGAAGTTCTCGGCACGGGCGCTGCCGCCGGGATACGAGCTGATGGAGTTCATCTGCGCCGAGAACAACCAGTACGGCATCGCCGGCGGGATAGAGAACGTCTATCGAGAAAAAGGCTTCGGAGTCGAGAGATCCGCGCCATAATCACTGCTGGACTCGAGTGCATCTTTGGAGGCGTCACACATGAGGAGACATCTCGGCATGCTGGTGGCGGGTGTCGGTCTGTGCTGGTTGTCGGTGCCGCTCGTCGCCCACCACTCGTTCGCGGCGGAGTACGACAACACCAAGCCGGTGGGAGGGACAGGGGTCGTCACCAAGGTCGAGTGGACGAATCCGCACATGCGCATCTACGTGGACGCCCCCGATGAGAATGGGGTCATGACCACATGGAATCTCGAGCTGGGGAGTCCCAACAGCGTGTTGCGGCGGGGATGGACGCGGAGCGATCTCAAAGCGGGCGACAAGATCACGTTCAAGGGGTACGGAGGCAAGAAGGTCCTGACCCGGGCTGTCGCCGACGCAATCACGCTGGCCGACGGCCGCGCGTTTACCGGGGCATCGGGAGCGCCGGACAAGTAGCAATCCGTGGTTGTGAGTGGCAGGATATGAGTCATGAGGACTGAGAGAGAAGACGCCACGACCTGGCGCGGCTCTAGAGCCCGAGTGGCCGTGGGACTGGCTGCAATCCTGGTCGTCGGTGCACTGGGCCGGTCGGGTCTGGCCCACCATTCGTTCGCGATGTACGACACGACGACCACGAAGACGCTGACGGGCAAGCTGGTCCGTTTCATTCCCGGCTCCAACCACGCGCAGCTCATCTTCGAGCTGCTCGGCGCCGACGGAAAGCCGGTGCTGGACGGGGCCGGCAACCCCGTGGTGTGGGGCGTGGAAACGGGGCCGGCGTTCTCCCTGGCCCGTCACGGCGTCACGGTCAAGAGCTTTACGCCCGGCACCATCCTGACGGTGACGCTCAATCCCCTGAGAGATGGCCGCAACTTCGGCGCCCTGAGGGGCGACGGCGGGCTCATCGGCTGCGGCACCACCTGGCCGGAAGGCGGCTGCAACGAAACGACCGGCCGGGTGTTCATCCAGCCCACCGGTCCTGGACCAGAATTCTGAGCGGCAGGCGGATGGCCGGATCGCGCAGGTCGCCGGGATAGCGCTCCCGATCGGCGATCTGCCGTACGACTCGACGCTCGACGCCGCGTTCCATCGTCCTCCCTGGTAGTGGATCACATTGACCCACTACCTCCTCGTTGGTGACACCTCCTCGTTGGTGCACTTGACTTCATCGATTGAAATGAGGCAATTAGCTCATTGACGGTGGCATCAGCCGGCCGTAGGGTAGGCGCCACCATCGACATTCAGGGTCGCCCGGCCATGTAGCGGGCGCGTGCGGTCGGCCTTTCGGACTTCGAGCAGGAAGGGACGAGTCGACTATGGAATGTCCGGCGCCCGGCGAACAGGGCCGTCTCACCGCCCGGCTGCGGGGGTCGTTCTCGATCCGTGCCTGTCCGAGGGCGCTCCTTCCTCACATCTTCGTCCCGCCCCTTGCCGTCAGCTTCACCGCCCCCGGAGGGTGACACATGTTCAGCGCCACGCTCGTCAGGACCATCGCCGTCGTTTGCCCGCTCGTCGCGCTGGGGATCAGCGCCGAGGGGCTCGCACAGGGGTCGTACACCGCCTTCGTGCAGACCACGGACTTCAGCGGGGAGTGGGCCGAGATCAACCACGGTGTCGGGCCCTACAGCACTCCGCTGCAGGGAGATTACACAGGGCTGCCACTGAACGGCGCGGCTCGCATGCGAGCCGACAGCCACGATCCCGCGGACTGGTCGATCCCGGAGCTCCAGTGCCGTCCGCATCCGGGCCCGTTCAACTGGTTCTACGGAGGCGGCGCGCACATCACCAAGGAGGTCGATCCGGCGTCTCGTGAGCTGGTGGCCTACCACATGCAGTTCCTGCGCTCGCAGGACCGCGCGATCTACCTCGACGGGAGACCGCACCCGCCGGAGTGGGCGCCGCATACCTGGGAGGGGTTCTCGACCGCCAGGTTCGACGGGCTCATGCTGGTCGTCACGACGACGCATCTGAAGGAGAGCTACCTTCGCTCGAACGGCGTGATGTTCAGCGACAAGTCGAGAGTCACCGAATACCTCACGGTGGACGGCGATCTGCTGACGATTACGGCGATCCTGGAGGATCCCGTCTACCTGGAGGAGCCGTACATCCGGTCGGTGACGTATCGTCGGGAGCCGTACAAGGAGCTTCAGTATTTTCCGTGCACGGTGTCGGTGGAGAACGTCGCGCCGGGCGTGCCGCACTTTCTGCCGGGCAAGAACCCCTACCTGAACGAGTTCGCCGAGAAGCTGGGACTTCCGCTCGACGCCGCTCGGGGCGGCGCCGAAACGACGTATCCCGAGTACCGGAAGACGCTGAAGACGGCGAAGCCGTCCAAGTGATCTCGCAGACGGAGGAGTCCACGTATGATCGCGCGATCGCTGGCGGTACTGCCGACCGCGACCCTCATCGGGGTCGCCGGGACACTCGTGACGGCGTCGCTCACTTACGGCCAGGACGCCGACGCCGATCTGCGCGTTCTGCCCGTCCGGGGAAACGTCGTCATGATCGTCGGTGCGGCGAGCAACCTCACCGTCTCGGTGGGCGTGGACGGCGTGTTCCTGGTGGATCCGGGTTCGGCAGCGCTGGCCGACACGGTGCTGGCGAAGGTGAGAGAGATCGGGTTGGGCGCGGTCGGTGCGCCCGCTCGCATGACGACCTGCGTTGGGCCTCAATGTTACGCCCCCGGGAGTGCCGGACCCTACACGCCGTACGGCTGGGCGAATCCGGCGTACAACGCCGTCATCAGCTCGCCCGCACCGGCGCGGCCGATTCGATGGATCGTGCAGACTACGTTCGATCGCGATCACATCGGCGCCACCGGGAAGCTCGCCGCTGCGGGGAGGACGTTCCTCGGCCTTGGCAAGGCCGATCCCGGAGCCACCGTCTTCGGGCACGAGAACCTGCTGCGCCGGATGGGACAGTTGAACGCGCCGCCGGACCTGCGGCCGACCGAGACGTACGACCGCGAGACGTACAAGCTGAGTCAGTACGTCAACGGAGAAGGCATTCAGCTGTACCACGCGGCGGCGGTGACCGACGGCGACACGCTGGTTCACTTCCGCTTTTCCGACGTGATCAGCGCCGGCGACGTGTACGCGCCAGACCGGTATCCGGCAATCGACGTGGACAAGGGCGGGTCGGTCCAGGGCGTCATCGACGGGTTGAACACGATCATCGACGTGGCGTTCCCGGAATACCGGTCGCAGGGAGGCACCATGATCGTCCCCGGCCACGGACGTCTCTCCGACACGGCTGATGTCGCCATCTACCGGAACATGGTCGTCATCGTCCGCGATCGCGTCCTCGACCTGATTGCACAAGGCAAGTCGCTCGAACAGATCAAGGCAGCCAGGCCGACCCTGGATTTCGATGGCATGTATGGTTCGCCGGGCCCCTTCATCGAAGCGGTCTACCGGGACCTGACTCGAGTGGGTCGGACCGACCACAGATAGTCACTTCGGCGGTGGGCACTGAAGGAGAAGACAACCTATGACCTACACGGTTCGGCTTCTTGGCGCAGCGATCGTGTTCCTGTGGGGTGTCAGTGCGACGGCTCTGGCGCACCACTCGTTCACGGCGCTCTATGAGATGGGCAAGGAGGTCGTGATCGAGGGGCGGGTGGTGCGCGCGGTCTTCCGCAACCCGCACGTCTTTCTTCACGTCGAACGGGTGGACGAGAAGGGAAACGTGGAGCAGTGGGCGCTCGAATGGGGCGGCCTGAATGCCTTGGCGGAGAGCGGAATCACGAGCAGCACGTTCAATATCGGCGATCGCCTGGTCGTCAGGGCGAATCCGCTGCGGAGGCCCGGCGACAACCGGGCACGGATGGTGGCGCTCAAGCGCATGTCCGACGGCCTCGAATGGGGCACGCGGCCGGGCCAGGTCACCGATTGAGGCCGCCCGGGGGGACGGACATGGGGCGTGGAAGGCTCGTGTGTGCGTGCTGGCTCGCTGCCGGTGTGGTGGTCCTGTGTCTCACACCGGCTCGGACCCAGGCTCAAAGGGGCGGAGGGGCGCCGACGGCCAGAGCCGGCGCGGCGGTTGACATCACAGGGACCTGGGTGTCGGTCATCAGCGACGATTGGCGGCGGCGGATGGTCGTGCCGCGGAAGGGTGACTACGCGGGAACGCCCCTGACTCCGGCGGCCCGCCGGATCGCCGACACGTGGGATCCGGCCCGAGACGAGGCGGCGGGTGAGCAGTGCAAAGGATACGGCGCACCGGCCGTCATGCGGCTCCCAGGCCGTCTTCGAGTCACCTGGCAGGACGACACCACGATCAGAATGGAGTTGGAGGCGGGTAGTCAGATCCGGCTCCTTCGCTTCGGCGCAGGGCCCTCGCCGTCCGAGGCGTCGTGGCAGGGCTATTCGGTCGCGGCGTGGCAGTACCCGGGCGTGCGGCTGAACCCGGGGCGGGAGGGACGGCTGCGCGTCGTCACGAGCGGCCTGCGCGCGGGGTACCTCGTGAAGAACGGCGTGCCCTACAGCGCGAGCACCACGATGACCGAGTACTTCCACCGGCTGGAGGCGCCCACTGGCGAGAGCTGGCTCAGGGTCGTGTCGGAGGTCCGGGATCCAGAGAATCTGCGAGAGCCGTATGTCCTGATCGCGCATTTCAAGAAGCTTCCAGATGGTGCCGCGTTCAATCCGGAGCCCTGCTCGGTGGGGTGAAGAGGGCGGCGTCATCCTCGTGGTCCGTTAGGTCCCCTGCGGAGTGTTCTCGTTGTCAATGGCATGCGGGAGCGAACATGCGGGCTCCCGGCTAGCGAAGAGGGAGGCGGCGATGACGGGCGGCGTGAAACGTTGCGCGGTCGGTGTGCTCATTCTCTTGCTGACGAGTACCGCTGCCTGGGCGCAGGCGACGGCTGAACTCAGCGGCCGGGTGACTGACGAGAGCGGGGGGATCTTGCCCGGCGTCGCGGTCACCGTGATGCAGACCGATACGGGACTCTCCCGTTCGGTCGTGACCGACGGAAACGGCAACTATGTGATCCCGAACCTGCCGACGGGTCCATACCGGCTGGAAGCGTCGCTGCAGGGATTCCGCACCTACGTGCAGATGGGGCTCGTGCTGCAGGTGGCGGCCGCGCCCACGATCAATGTGGTGATGTCGCTCGGGAGTCTCGAGGAAACGGTCACCATCGAAGCGGCCGCGCCGCTCGTCGACGTGCGCAGCGCTGGCATCAGCGAGGTGGTCGAGCAGGAGCGGATCCTGGAGCTGCCGCTGCAGGGGCGCCAAGTGACCGACTTGATCGTGTTGGCCGGCGCCGCCGTGCAGACGGCTCCCAACATCAAGAGCATCCCCGGGTCGGTTTTCACGGCCGTGGCCGGCGGCTTGCCGTTTGGCGTGGCCTATCTGCTCGACGGGGCGCCGCACAACAACCCGTACGACAACCTGAACATGCCGCTCCCGTTCCCGGATGCGCTGCAGGAGTTCAGGGTCGCGACGAGCGGACTGTCCGCCGACAACGGCGTGCACTCGGGGGGCACGGTGAACGCCGTGACCAAGTCGGGCACCAACGTGTTCCACGGAGACCTCTTCGAGTTCGTCCGGGACAAGCGCTTCAACGCGACGGCGGTGTTCGCCCCCATCGGGCCTGACGGCAAGCGCCGCGACGACGGCCTCAAGCGCCACCAGCCGGGTGGGACGGTGGGGGGGCCGATCGTGAACGACCGGCTGTTCTTCTTCGGCGCCTACCAGGGCACGTACGTTCGTGCGACGCCGCCCGACATCCTCACCCAGGTGCCCACCGCCGCGATGCTGAGGGGGGACTTCAGCGCCTTTGCTGCGCCGGCGTGCAACAGGGGCCAACAGGTGACGCTGCGCGCGCCGTTCGTGAACAACCGGATCGATCCGGCGCTGTTCAGTCCGGCGGCGATGAACGTCGCCAGGCGACTGCCCACCACCGACGACGCGTGCGGATACATCAGGTACTCGGCGCCGTACGAGTACGACCAGGGACAGGTCGTCACCAGAATGGATTACCAGGCGGGGGCCGATCATTCGCTATTCGGACGGTACGTCGGGACCTTCGACAGAAAGCCCGCCGCCTATTCCAAGTCGGACAACGTGCTCACGACTCTCAGGCCGGACGACAACAACCAATGGCACCGGGCGCATTCGTTGACGCTGGGCGACACCATGGTCTTCGGCTCGAATGGGGTCAACACCTTCCGGGTGGCGTGGAACCGGAGCAATTCCCACTACAACCAGGTGCCGACGTTTGGTCCCGAAGACGTGGGCGTCAAGGACTTCTACAACTACGTGCCCGGGGTCGTCGTCTTCTCGATTACCGGTGGATTCTCCGGATCCCCGGGCTCGGTGTATTTCCAGGCCGACACCGACGCCTATCAGGTGTCGGACGTGCTCACGCTGGTGCGGGGGAGCCACCAGATGTCCTTGGGCGCGGATGTGTCGTTCTGGAAGCACGACACCGTCGATGGCGGCAAGGGCCCTGGCCAGTGGACGTTCAACGGCCAATTCACCGGGATGGGCATGGCCGACTTTCTCACGGGGAGGCTCTTTCGAGTGGAGCACGCCAGGCCCGGGGTGCTGTCGATCGACCAGAAGTACCTCGGACTGTACACCCAGGATACCTGGAGGGTGAGCAGCCGGGTGACGCTCAACGCCGGCGTGCGCTGGGAGCCCTTCCTCGGGCAGACCGTGCGCAACAACGCGGTCTCCAACTTCAGCGTCGAGGCGTGGCGGCGCGGCGTCCGAACCACGGTGTACAGGAACGCACCGGCCGGTCTCCTCTATCCTGGCGACCCCGGCTTCCCCTCAGGTTCGTCGGGCTTGAACAAGAAGTGGGGCAATCTGGCGCCGCGCGTCGGCGTGGCCTGGGACGTCAATGGCGATGGCCGTACTGCGGTGCGCTCCTCCTACGGACTGGGTTACGACTTCCACAGCGCGTCGTATCTCTTCATCAGCGCCACGGCCTCGCCGTTCTCCAACCGTCTCTTCGTGAACCAACCGGCGGGCGGTTTCGATGACCCGTATCGAGGATGGCCCGGCGGACCGCCGCACCCGGTGCCGGCCGTGCCAAGCCCCGAGGCGACGTTCCCGGCGTACGGCTCGTACGGCGCCATCGATCCCGACATCAACTCGCCCCGCGTCCAGTCGTGGAACGTCATCCTCGAGCGGCAGATCGGGAGTGTGTGGCAAGCTTCGGCGAGCTATCTGGGAAGCTACACGGACCGCATCTGGGGTCAGGTGCAGCTCAACCCTGGCGTCTTCCTCGGGCTGGGCCCGTGCACGCTTGACGGGGTGTTCTATCCGACGTGCACGACGGCGGCCAACCTGAACCAGAGGCGCGTGTTGTCGTTGGAGAATCCTGGGGCGTCGCGCCTGCTCGGAACCATCGATCTCCATGCAGCGGTCGGCACCCAGGATTATCACGCCTTGAGGGTGTCCGCGCAGCGGCGCGCGGCCACCGGCCTGAGGCTCAGCGCCAACTACACGCGGTCGTACTGTGTGGGTAATTCGATCCAGACGACGTTCGGACAGTTCTCTGCCGGGTACCTCAAGCCCGACGACCCGGAGTTCGATCGCGGCAATTGCTTCCAGGACCGGCGTCACATCGGCAACGTGACCGTGGGCGTGCAGACGCCGGAACTCGCCAACCCGGCGCTGCGCGCCCTCGCCTCCGACTGGACGGTGGCGGGCATCCTCAGCGCGCGGTCCGGCTCGTTTCTCACCGTGACCACAGGCCGGGACATCGCAGGCACGGGCATCGGCGTCCAGGCGTTCAGTCCGACCACCGCCGACAGCGCCACCGGGTTCCAGCAGAATCAGCGGCCGGATCAGGTGCTCGGCGACCCGTATGGCAACAAGACGCTGGACAATTACCTGAACCGGGCCGCCTTCGCGTACCCGGCCGCGGGTACGCTGGGCTCGCACGAACGTGGCAGCATCGTCGGTCCGGCGTACTGGGCCGTCGACATGGCGTTGGCGCGAACGATTCGTCTGGCCGCGGCGCAGACCCTGGAGTTGCGGGTGGAGACGTTCAACCTGCTTAACAACTTCAACTGGGGCAACCCGAACCTGAACTTCGATGCGGGGGACTTCGGCCGCATCCTCACGCAGGCCGGGACGCCGCGCATCTTGCAGTTCGGGATCAAGTACGGGTTCTGATCTGAAGAGAGAGTTAGCCCTTGCGTCGTGTCAGGGTGTGGGCGTTGCGGGTCCGCTCGGGGCGAGTGCGCCAGGCCGCGAAATGAGCCAATTGGCCCATTGACCGTGGTGCCGGCCAACCGTAGGGTAAGCGCGAGAGTCGTGTATCAGAAGGTGATGGTGTGTCACGAACCACGTTTCGTGTAGCTGTCTTCGTCTGGCTGGTTTTCCTCGCGGGCGCCCCAGCGCTGGCGCAAGTCGATATTTCCGGCCTCTGGCGGCCGTTGCCCCGCAATCAGGATGGGAGCGGGATGACGGGGGACGCGGCAGGCGTTCCTCTGAGCGCCGCGGGCCGGTGGCTCGCCGACAGTTGGTCGCCGGCCAACTTCGACACGGCCGAATGGGTGTGTCGCCCCCATGCCTGGGACTATTCCCTGGAAGGGCCGCTCTCGCAGATGCGGATCTGGACGGAGGTCGAGCAGGCCACCCAGAAGCTGCTCGCCTACCACGGGCACATCAACCAGGAGGAGCAGGAAACGACCATCTGGATGGATGGGCGCCCGCGTCCACCGGCGTACGCCCTGCATACCTGGAGCGGTTTCGCGACCGGCGAATGGGACGGCAACGTGCTGGTGGTGACGACAACGCACCTCAAGGAGACCTACATCCGGCGGTCGGGGCTCATGGTGAGCGATCGGACCGTGGTGCGTACGCGCTGGAAGCGCATCGGAGATTACCTGCAGGCAACCGTCATCATCTACGACCCGGTCTATCTGGCTGTACCCTACATTCGGACCACGATGATGTGGGTCAGCGATCCCGGGATGCGCATGGATCCGTATCCGTGCGAAGAGGCGACCGAAACGGCGGTGCCGCGGGGCAAGGTCCCGCACTTCCTGCCCGGAAAGAGCCCGCTTCCTGGGTTGGATCCGGAGGCCCGCGATCGATTCGCGACGCCGGTCGAGGCGCGGCTCGGGGGGCCGGAGACGATGTACCCGGAGTACATCGCAAAGATGCGGGCGTTCCGGCGTCCGACGAGATCGGTGACCGGCGCTACCGAGTTCGGGCCATGACGCGACAGCCGAAGGACTCACCACGGCGCGGCGTTGCCGCGTGGCGCGGGGTGGCACTCCTGTGCGTGAGCCTGCTTGGCGGGACGGCCCTCGTGTCCACCCAGAGCGCGCAAGCCGGCGAGGGCCAGGCCGAGTGGCCCCCACGCGTGCACGCGCCTGCCGCCGGGACCGTGGAGGTGCTGCCGGTCCAGGGCAACGTGTACATGCTGGTCGGCGCAGGCGCCAACATCACGGTACAGATCGGCGACGACGGCGTGCTGGTCGTGGACACCGGGGGCGCCTCGATGAGCGAAGCCGTGCTGGCAGCCATCAGGCGCCTGTCGACGCGTCCGCTGCGCTACATCATCAACACGGTGGAATTCGAGGATCACGTCGGCGGGAATGCGGCCATCGCAGACGTCGGAGAGACGATCCCGTTCCGGGCGCCAGACTACGCCGCCGGCCCACAGGGGGCGCTGGATGTGGGGAAGGCGTCGGTCATCGCGTATCTGACCGTGTTTCACCGGCTGGCCGGGGCGGCCGGCGCGGCGCCCCGGATTCCCGAGACGGGCTGGCCGGACAACACGTTTTCGATCCCGCAGAAACGTCTCTATTTCAACGGCGAGCCTGTCGTGATTCTGCATCGGCCCGGGAACACCGACGGCACGAGCATCGTCCTGTTTCGGAAGTCCGACGTGGTGAGCGCCGGCGATCTGCTCGATCTGACCGGCTATCCGCGGATCGACCTGGAGGCGGGCGGCGGCATCGAGCGCATGGTGGAGGCGCTCAACGGGCTGATCGACGTGACGGTGCCGGCGGGCAACGCCTCGGGCGGGACGCTGGTCGTCCCGGGACACGGCCGTCTCGCCGATCACGCCGAAGTCGTGTATTACCGCGATATGATGGCGATCGTTCGGGACCGCGTGCAGGATATGATCCGGAGAGGGTTGACGCTGGAGCAAGTCAAGGCGGCCCGCCCGACGCGGGAGTACGACGCGCGCTACGGGCGCGAGACAGGACCGTGGACGACCGAGCGGTTTGTCGAGGCAGTGTATCGGTCGCTCAGTCAGTCGTGAGCAGGGCTCGAACGGACGCGACAGGGAGGATCTCATGAGGCGCATGGTCTTGGTGCTGCTGGGCGTCGGCGTGATGCTGGCGGCGGGCGGGCAGGTGTTCGCGCACCACTCGTTCTCGGCGACCTATGACGGGTCGAAAGAAGTGCAGGTCGAGGGAGTCGTCAAGGAATTCGTCTGGCGAAACCCGCATTCGTTCCTGCGCCTCGACGTGACCGGCAAGGACGGCGCGACGGTGACGTGGACGCTCGAGTGGGGGTCGATCAGCCAGTTGACCCACGCCCAGTTGACCAGAACGACCCTTCGGCCGGGCGACCGGCTGGTCGTGACAGGGGCGCCGCCGCGCGACGAGTCGTCGCCGCGCTTGCGCATCGGAACCATCCGGCGGCCGGCGGACAACTGGTCGTGGTCGGGGGCGGTCGACTGACCTGGGGCGCCTCGCTCTTCGCGGGGCGCAGTCGCTTTCGCGACTGACGAGTCGACTTTCCGTAAGAGACCGCTCCGCTCGCCGGCGGGATTGCGGCAGTGACGGACGTTCCGTGTTTGCCGGACCTTGGGGATCGCCAGGTCGATGGTGCAAGGTCCGGCCGCCGCTGCGCTCGTGCCGCTCGGCGCCGATCAGGCCGTCGTCTTTCGTTTCCATCTGCGCCTGCGAGAGCATCCGAATACCTGCCCGCGGCAGGCCGTCGTCTTGGTCCTCGAGGGGCTTGCCAACACGCGCTGACAGGTCCATGCTGGGCTTCGCCGTCGCGCCACCACCTGCGTGTCGTCACTTTCTCGACCAGCGCGAACTCATGGAAACCTGCGCGATGGCTGCTCTCGCCATCTACGTTGAACGCCTTGTAGAATCCTCCCCGTATGGGAACGCCAACGGGCGCGAGGAAGTCATCACCGGCGTGCCCGTGGCCAGCGCCAGTCGGATTACCGACACGGGCGATGTCGGCGAGGGTCCCACCGATACGTGGATGAGGTGATCGCGAGGCCGACTGACAACCAGGAGGAAGGGACATGCGACTCCGGCTCTTGGCGGGAATCGTCGGGTTCGTCGTCGGTGCGACGGCGCTGCCGGCGTTCGGCCATCATTCGTTCGCGGCGGTGTTCGACGAAACCAGGTTGATGACGCTGCAGGGGACCGTGTCGAAAGTCGAGTGGGTCAATCCGCACGTCTACCTGTACCTGGACGTGGCGGACGCCTCCGGGAAGATCACGACCTGGACGGTCGAGACCTTTCCTCCGGTCACGCTCCGCCGGGCAGGCGTGACGCGAGACAAGCTCGGTCTTGGTCAGCGCGTCACGTTGGAAGGCTATGCGCCGAAGGACGGGTCGCTCACGGTGCTCCTGCGCAAGATGACCTTCGCCAATGGCCAGGAGCTGCTGATTGCCCTCGGAGACATCAACCAGCTGCGATGACTCACATGAGCCGAGAGGTCGCCATGAATCTCCACGTGTTGTCCGTGGTTTCGCTCGCGGTACTGGCCGGCCAGATCCACGCGAATGGAGCGAGCGCGCAGACCCAGGCGCCGGCCCCAGCGCCCGCTGCGTCAAGACCGGCGCCGCGCACCGCCGACGGCCGTCCTGACTTGAACGGTATTTGGGGAACCCGTGGCGGCGGTCTGCCGAACACGGTGCAGAGGGGCGACACGCAGATTGTCGTGTTTCAGCTCGATGGCGCCGATATCTTCGAGGGCAAAGACCTGTTTGCCGCACTCGATCGACGGGGCGCCGAGCGAAAGGCCAACGCTCCCAACAAGCCGCCCTACAAACCGGAATTGCGCGCCAAGCTGGAAGAGACGTCCCGCCGGCAAACGCGACTGGATCCGGCCTTCTACTGCAAGCCGCAGGGTGTTCCGCGGATGGGCCCGCCGGATCAGATCGTGCAGACGCCGGGGCAGGTCGTCTTGTTGTACGCCAATCGCAACACGTTTCGTGTCATCCCGACCGATGGACGTCCGCACCGCGACGACGTCGATCCATCATGGATGGGCGACGGCGTCGGCCGCTGGGAGGACGACACGCTCGTCGTGGACGTGAGGAACTTCACCGACGAGTCGTGGCTCGACGCGGACGGGTGGTTCCACAGCGACCAGATGCGGGTGATCGAGCGCTTTCGCCGGGAGGGTGACGTTCTTCACTATTCAGCGACGGTGGAGGATCCCGTTGTGTTCACCGGCCCGTGGGAAATGACCCCTCGCCGGCTGGCGCTGCTGACGGGGACATCCGATGCGCTGATGGAATCGCCGCCGTGCGTCGAGCGGAGCAGCCCGCACATGGTGACCGACGACCATCACTGAGTCCTCACGCGGTCGAGTCCTGCGAGCCCGGGCGGGCGCCCCGCCGACGGCTGGGCGTGTCGGGGTGGTTCGACTAGTTCAGCGAGCAGGCCCCGGGGCCGCGCGGGTCACCGCACGTGCCGCACGGGCCGGCCGCGGCGCCGCGCGCCGGCGCGCCGCCGGTATGGGCCGCAAACACCGACAGCTTCCGCTCGAGCGCCGTGCCGTGGCACGCGGGGCAGGCGGGCGCTTCGTTTGCGCGCATCAGGAGCTCGAACTGGTGCGCGCATGACTTGCAGGCGTACTCGTACAGCGGCATTCTTCTGCTCCGACTCCTTCGTAGCCTCGACGAGCACCCTTCCGGGCGCCTCCGCCACCGACGGCTCCAGCCCGCATCGATTCCCGCTCCCGGCGTGGCCCCGTACCGGGAGGAGATCGGCCGCCGCGGCGAATCGAGGCAGCGTTCTGAGTAGATCATAACCGAGGCGCGCGTACGTTCGCATGGCCGGCCACTCGTCGGGCGGGGCCGAGGGGGAGAGGACGGCGGCCGGCCGGACGCGATCGAGCGGGTCGTTCCGCCGCTGAACGACCGCTATACTGCGGAGGTGTCAACGAGCCAGGCGCCCGTCGCCAATCCCCTCCGGCGTAATCTGGCGATCGTCGCCCATGTCGATCACGGCAAGACGACGCTCGTCGATGCGCTGCTGCGGCAGAGCGGGGTGTTCCGCGCCAACCAGCAGGTGGCCGAGCGGGTCATGGACAGCATCGACCTGGAGCGCGAGCGCGGCATCACGATTCTGGCTAAGAACACCGCGGTCTGGTTTCGCGACTACCTGATCAACATCGTGGACACGCCGGGGCACGCGGACTTCGGCGGCGAGGTGGAGCGGACGCTGTCGATGGTCGACGCCGTCCTGCTGCTCGTCGACGCGTCCGAGGGACCGCTTCCGCAGACCCGCTTCGTCCTGCGCAAGGCGCTCGAGCGCGGACTGCCGCCGATCGTGGTGCTGAACAAGATCGACCGGACCGACGCGCGTCCGAAAGAGGTCCTCAACGAGATCTACGACCTGTTCATCGATCTCGACGCGACCGAGGAGCAGCTCGACTTCCCGGTGCTCTACACGAACGCGCGGACCGGCGTCGCCACCGCGGATCCCGCCTCGGAGGGGCGCGATCTGGGCCCGTTGTTCGCCGCGATCGTCGACCATGTGCCGCCGCCCCGGGGGGATCCGGCGTCGCCGCTGCAGATCCTGGTGGCGAACCTCGATTCGAGCGACTATCTGGGCCGGATTGCCATCGGGCGCGTCTTCAACGGGACCGTCCGTCTGAACGACCCCGTGTCGGTGCTGAAGCTGGACGGCACGGCGCAGGACACGCGCGTCACGAAGCTGTTCGCGTTCGACGGCCTCAAGCGGGTGGAGGTCGACGAAGCGGCGGCAGGCGACATCGTCTGCGTGGCGGGCATCGAGGACATCACCATCGGCGAGACGATTTCCAGCCCCGACCAGCGCGTGCCGATTCCGCCGATCGCCATCGACGAGCCGACCGTCTCGATGATCTTCGGCGTCAATACCTCGCCGATGGCCGGCCGCGACGGCCAGTACGTCACCTCGCGCAACCTCCGCGACCGTCTGGCCCGGGAGCTGCTCGGCAACGTCTCGTTGCGGGTCGAGGATACCGACGCTCCGGAGCAGGTGAAGGTCATCGGGCGCGGTGAACTGCAGTTGTCGATTCTGATCGAGATGATGCGGCGCGAAGGGCACGAGCTCCAGGTGTCACGGCCCGAGATCGTGATCCGGGAGGTGAACGGCGTCCGCGTGGAGCCGATCGAGGAGCTGGTGATCGACGTTCCGGAGGACTTTCAGGGCGTCGTCATCGCCCAGACGGGAACGCGGCGCGGCGTCCTCGTGCGGCTCGTCAACCACGGCAGCGGGCGCGTGCGGCTGGAGTTCCGCATCCCGGCGCGCGGCCTGATCGGCTTCCGGTCGCAGTTCCTGACCGACACGAAGGGCACCGGGATCATGAACCACCTGTTCGCCGGCTGGGAGCCGTGGCATGGCGCGATTCCCGCGCGACCCACGGGCGCCCTCGTGGCGGACCGTCCGGGCGCCGCCACGGCCTACGCGCTTTTCAACCTGCAGGAGCGCGGAGAGATCTTCGTCGAGCCGGGCACGCCGGTCTACGAGGGAATGATCATCGGCGAGAACGCCCGGCCGAGCGACATGGACGTCAACGTCACGAAGGAGAAGAAACAGACCAACATGCGCGCCTCGACCGCCGACGAGGCGATACGCCTCATCCCGCCGCGCACCCTCAATCTCGAACAGGCGATCGAATTCATCAACGCCGACGAGCTGGTCGAGGTGACGCCGACGAGCATCCGGCCCCGGAAGCGGATCCTCGCCGCCAATCTGAGGCCGAAACGGGAATCCTGAGCGCCGCCGAGCCGTACCCGCGCGGACGAGGTGTACCTGGTGGAAGAAGGGACGGCGGCGGCCATCGGCGCCGGGCTGCCGATCGTGGAGGCGTGCGGGAACATGATCGTCGTCGGCAGCGGCGCGCTGCTGCGGAATCTCGATGCGCGGCTCCAGCAGGAGGCGGACGTGCCGGTGCAGGTGGCGGAGGACCCGTTGTCATCGGTGGTGCTCGGAGCCGGGAAGATGTTGTCGAATATGAACTTGCTGCGAAAAGTCTGCCTGGCTTGGCGAGCAGCTACCGGCTACCGGCCACCGGCTACCGCCTACCGGCTATCGGCTATCTCGTGCTCCACTCCGGCGGCGGCTGAATCGTGGGCATCGGCGTGCGGCCCGGGTCGGGACGGCCGCTGCCGGTGAGGCGGCTCACCGCGCGCACGGTCATGTCGTGATCGCAGACGATCTGGCACGACAGGCGCACGCCGGTCAGGCCGCGCTCGGCCAGCCTGGTCTTCTCGGCCGTCGTCATCCGTTCCGGCTCGCCGTCCACGAACTCCACGCGGCAGGTCGTACAGCGTGCGTTTCCGCCGCAGGCGTGGAGGATGTCAACACCCGCATCCTGCTCGATGGCGAGCACCAGGCGCGTGCCCGCCTGCACCTCCACGGTGGTGAAGCCTTCCACGGTCAATTTCGGCATGCGGCTATGTTAACGTAGCCGTCTGAATGAGCGACACGCCCGCAACGCCCCGCCCCTCCCACCTCTTCAAGCGGCTGCCACCCGACCGCAGGCTGCGGGCGGCGGAGGCGTTCTGGCAGGACGAGAACGCCGGCGTCGAGCAGGCGGACGCCACGGCGGCGATCGCGCAGCGGATCCGGTTTCGTCTGAAGAGCGTTCACGCCATGCCGCTCGACAAGAAGGTCCGACAGTTGCTCGCGCTGCCCGCCGTGTCCGAGGCCGTCGCCGTACGGCTCCTCGTGGCGTATCACCTCGATCATCAGCGCGCCATGATGGGGCGCTTCCTCGACGCGCTGGGCATCGCCCACGAGAACGGCCTCATCGCCGATGAGAACCTTACCGCGCCGCCGGCGGACCGCCTCCGTGCTGCGGCCGAGACCCTCGCGTCTTCGTTTCCGGCCGACGAGGTGTCGCTCTATTTTTCGACGCTGCTCTGGCAGGACTCCGAGACGTGGGGCGGTCTGGCGGACCTCCCGCAGCTCTCAGAGTCGTCTCCAGCGCCGCAGCGCTCCTGAGGCAGAGCCATGGACTGGATGACGACGCCGGAGGGGTGGATCGCCCTCCTGACGCTGACGGTCCTGGAGATCGTCCTCGGCATCGACAACATCGTCTTCATTTCCATCCTCGCCGGGAAGCTCGCGCCGGAGGAGCGCGGCCGGGCGCGCAGGATCGGCCTGATCCTGGCGATGTTGATGCGGATCGTGCTGCTGCTGTCGATTACGTGGGTGATGCGGCTGACGGCGCCGCTCTTCGCGGTGGTAGGACAGGAGATTTCTGGGCGCGATCTCATTCTGATTGTCGGCGGGCTGTTCCTGCTGGCCAAGAGCACCCACGAGATTCACGAGAAGCTCGAGGGCGAGGAAGGGCACGCCTCGGCCGGGGTGGCCGCCTCGTTCGCCTCGGTCATCGTGCAGATCATGCTGCTCGATGTCGTCTTCTCGCTCGACTCGGTGATCACGGCGGTCGGGATGGCGGAGGACGTGGCGGTGATGATCGTTGCGGTCGTCGCCGCGGTCGCCGTGATGTTCGTCTCGTCCGGCCCGATCGCGGTCTTCGTCGAGCGGCATCCGACGGTGAAGATGCTGGCGCTCAGCTTCCTGCTGCTGATCGGGGTGTCGCTGGTCGCCGAGGGGTTCGACCAGCACATCCCGAAAGGCTACATCTACTTCGCGATGGGCTTCTCGGTGTTCGTCGAGATGATCAACCTGCGGGTGCGGGCGAAAGCGCACCCCGTGCATCTCCACCAGGCGTATTCGGAGTAGGGCGCGACGCCGGCAGGTGTCAGCGGGCCTGCAGCGCCCCGAGATACCGGCGAATGCGGCGCGCGTTGCGCCCCCCGTCGCTCTCGCCCTGGCGCGCCGAGACCCTGACGTCCACCCGCGTGCCGCTGCCCCACGGCGTGAGCCGCACGACGATGTCGTCGGTGAACCCGAACCAGCGCGTGGTGTCGGTCGCTTCGATGCGGCCCGATCCACGGTCGGCGGTCACGAGCGTCCATTCGGCCTCCTGCGCGCGCGTCAGTGCGCGCGCGAACGCCCGGTCGGGCGGCAGGGGCAGAGTCATCGGCGCCAGATCGGGGTAGGAGCGCCGCTGCTCGTCCGACATCGCACGTGAGCGCTCCAGGCTGTTGGACCGGTCGCCGCGCAGCGGCGGGATCGCCTCGAAGGTCGGCGGGTTCTCGAGATCCGTGGTGAGGTCGTGGATGGGCGGAGCACTCTGGTGCCGTCGGATCGTTTCGAGTGGAATGACCGTGGCGGCCACGCCGCCGAGGACCGCCGCGGCCGCGACGACCATGCGCATCCTGGCGCCGCGACGGTACGCCAGGAATCCGACGAGCAGCCCCGCCGCGAGCGCGGCGGCGGCGACATACGCAATCCACTGCAGCAGCGTCAACGCCTGCGCCACCGACAGCAGCCCGATCCGGTAGGCGGGCCCGGTGAGGCCGAGCAGGACGAGCGCGAGCGCCGCGACGGCGCATACGGCAAGCTCCAGCGTCATCAGCGCGTACTATAGGCTGTTCTCATGCGCCTGACGCAGCTCGGATGGGATGAGGCATTCGCCGCGGCGTTCGACGCGCTGGAGCCGGGCGCCGGCGTCCAGCCGGCGCGCGTCGCCATCGAGTTCAACTACCTGTACCGCGTGTGGACGGCGGAGGGCGAGCGCGAGACGACCGTCGCGGGCCGGCTGAAGCATCGCGCCAGGAGCCGCAGCGAGTTGCCGGCCGTCGGCGACTGGGTGGCGGTCCGGACGCGCGAAGGCCAGGACAAGGGGGCCGTCATCGCGGTGCTCCCGCGCCGCAGCGCCTTCTCCCGGAAGATGGCCGGCGCGGTCACCGACGAGCAGGTCGTCGCCGCCAACGTCGACGTCGTCTTCATCGTGATGGGACTCGACGCCGACTTCAACCTGCGCCGCCTCGAACGATACCTGCTGCTCGCCCGCGAGAGCGGCGCCTCGCCCGTGGTGCTGCTGACCAAGCCGGATCTGAACGAGGCGGCGCCGGCTCGTCTGGCGGAAGCGGAGGCGGTGTCGGGCTCCACGCCGGTGCACGTGGTGGGTCCGAAACTGAATACCGGCCTCGATCAGGTGGCGGCGTACTTGAGGACCGGATGTACCGGAGCGCTGCTCGGGTCGTCCGGTGTCGGCAAGACGACGATCATCAACCGCCTGGTCGGGCAGGACGTCCGCCGGACCCGCGAGGTGCGCGAGTCCGATTCGCGGGGCCGCCATACGACCGCCCACCGCGAGCTGATCGTGCTGCCCGGCGGCGGGCTGATGATCGACACGCCGGGCATGCGCGAGCTGCAGCTCTGGGACGTGACGGAGGCCGTGCGCGAGACCTTCGACGACCTCGAGGCGCTCGCCGCCCTCTGTCACTTCACCGACTGCCGGCACCGGGACGAGCCCCGCTGCGCGGTCAAGGCCGCCGTGGCGGACGGCCGCCTCGATCCCCGCCGCGTCGAGAGCTACCACAAACTGCGGGGCGAGCTGGAGGAGCTGGCGCGGCAGCAAGAAGTGCGCGACCAGCGAGAGCAGAAACGCCGCTCCCGCTGAGGCCCGGGTCCGAGGCCTATAATGACGCCGATGCTCGTGGCGCTGATGCTCGTCGGACTCCTCCAGGCGCAGGCGTTCTTCGAGTCGGCGTTGCCGCCAGCCGAGCTGCAGAACAAGCAGGCGGTGCTCGAGACCTCCTACGGCACGATCGTGCTGGACCTGCTGGCCGACGCCGCGCCGAACCACGTCGCCCACTTCATCACGCGCGCCCGCGAAGGCGCCTACGACGGGACGACGTTTCATCGCGCGGTCGCGATGGGGATCGTCCAGGGCGGCGACCCGTTGTTGAAAGACCCGGCGCAGCAGGCGAAGTACGGCACGGGCGGACTCGGTGTCCTCCGGTTCGAGCCGAACAATGAAACGCACACGCGCGGCGCGGTGTCGGCGGTGCTGATACCGGGACGCCGCGACAGCGCCGGCTCGCAGTTCTTCATCTGCATCACCGATCAGCCGGCGCTCGACGGCCAGTACACCGTCTTCGCGCGCGTCGTCGAGGGGATGACGATTGCGCAGAAGATCTCGACGGCGCCGGCGAGCGCCGGCATCCTGTCGGACCGGGTCGAGATCCGGCGCGCGACCGTTCGCGAGAAGCCGGCGCCCGAACCGGAGCCGTTCGCCGAGGCGACCGTCGAGCAGCTGGCGCGGCAGCGCGCAGTCATCGAGACCTCGATGGGGAACCTGACGCTGGAACTGTTCCCCGATCGGGCGCCGACGCACGTCCGCGCCTTCCTGCGGATGGCGTCCGCAGGTATCTACGACGGGACGGCGATCCATCGCGTGGCGCGCGGCTTCGTGATCCAGGGCGGCTTCCTGCCGACCCGGCGCGAGCCGCTCGAGCCGCAGCAACAGGCCTACGTGCGCCAGCTGCCGCCGGAGTTCAACCCGACGCCCCACGACCGCGGGATCGTCTCGATGGCGCGCGGCGACGACCCCGGGAGCGCCACGTCATCCTTCTTCATCGTGCTCGGCCGCACCCCGGCGCTCGACAACCGGTATACGGTCTTCGGCCGCGTCGTGGAGGGGCTCGACGTGCTCGACACGATCGAGGCCGTGGCGGTGAACGGCGAGACGCCGGTCGAGCGGATCGAGGTCCCGCGCGTCCGCGTCCGTCCCTGAGCCCTGCTCTTGGTCCGCGCGCGGGCACCCGAGCGCCATCGAGGATCGGCTCGGCGCCTTCCTTCTGACTGCCTACGGCCTAGTCGAACGGCAGCCGCGCCTGTTCGTCGGGCGCCGCCGGCAGTCCGGTCGAGAGGTTGTGCACGCTGACGCCGAGCAGCCTGATGGGCCGGCGGCCCGCCTCCGTCCGATCGAGGAGCGCCACGGCGCGCGCGACAATCGGCTCCTCCTCCTGCGTCGGATCGGCGCTGTGGCTGCGCGTGATCGTGGTGAAGTCGTGATAGCGAACCTTGACCGTGACCGTCCGAGCGAACCGTTCGTGCCGGACGAGCCACCGCGCCGCGTCGCGCGCCATCGCGACGATCTCGCTCCGGATGGCGCGAAGGTCCGTCAGATCCCGGGCGAACGTGTTCTCGCTTCCCGACGACTGCGGGTCGTGTTCGGCGACGACGGGTCGATCGTCTTCGCCTCGCGCGAGCTGCTGCAGCCACTCCGCCAGCGAGCCGACCGTCTCGCGCAGCACGCCGGGATCCGCCGTGCGGACGTCCACCAGCCGTTCGATGCCGCGGGCGCGCAGCTTGCGCGCGGTGACCGGTCCGACCCCCCATAGCGCATCGACCGGCAGCGCCAGCAGGAACGTCTCGACACGTTCGGGGGGCACCACCGTCAGCCCGTCGGGTTTCCGCCATCCCGAGGCGATCTTCGCGAGGAACTTGTTCGGCGCGACGCCGGCCGATGCCGTCAGCCCGGTCGTCTCGCGGATGTCCGCCTTGAGCCGCCTGGCCACGGTGGTGCCGAGCGGTTCGCCCCACGCGTTCTCCGTCACGTCGAGGTACGCCTCGTCCAGCGAGAGCGGCTCGACGAGCGGCGTCACCCGGCGGAAGATGGCGAAGACCTGCTGCGACACCGCGCGGTACTTGGTGAAGTCGGGCGGGACGACGACGAGCGACGGGCACAGGCGCACGGCCCTGGCCATGGGGATGGCCGACCGCACGCCGAACGGGCGCGCCTCGTAGCTGGCCGCGGCGACGACTCCGCGGCCGCCTGGAGCGCCGCCAACCGCCACCGGCCGGCCGCGCAGCTCGGGGTGGTCGCGCTGTTCGACCGACGCATAGAAGGCGTCCATGTCGATGTGCAGGATGCGCCTGACGCCGTCGTTCACGCTCCTATCTTCCCCGCCTTCGCGGCGCGGTTTCCAGCGCCGCTTCAGCACGGCTCCGCCGCAGATCTCGGATCCTGGCGTAGGGGCGGAGGCGGGTCCCTTCCCCGTTCGTCTTCGTGCGACAATGCCCCGCGTGAAGTCGACGCGCCCCATCCGGACGCGTATCGGGCTGACGGCAGCCCTGCTGGCGGCAGCCCTGGCGACAGCCGCCTCCGCACAGGAGCTGTCCGATCGGCTCTCGCTCGATCCCGCGATCGGCACCGGGTCGCTGGCAAACGGCCTGACGTTCTACATCCGCCGCAACCCGCAGCCTGAGAAGCGCGCCGCGCTGCGCCTGGTGGTCAAGGCGGGCTCGGTAGACGAGGCGGACGACCAGCGCGGTCTGGCGCACCTGGTCGAGCACATGGCGTTCAACGGGTCGGCGCACTTCAAATCGGGCGAACTGGTCAGCTATCTCGAGTCGATCGGCTCGCGCTTCGGTCCCGACGTGAACGCCTACACGAGCTTCGACGAGACGGTCTACATGCTTGAGGTCCCGACCGATCGCGACGGGATCCTGGCGCGCGGGTTCGAGGCGCTCAGCGACTTCGCCGGCAGCGTCTCGCTGGATCCAGCCGAAGTCGACCGTGAACGCGGCGTTGTCATCGAGGAGTGGCGCGGGCGCCAGGGCGCCGGCACCCGCATGCAGGCGGTGCAAATGCGGGCGCTCTACGGCGACTCGCGGTACGTCGATCGCCTGCCGATTGGTTTGCCGGAGACCCTGAAGTCGTTCCCGGTCGAGCGCCTCCGGGATTTCTACCGGGATCACTATCGTCCCGATCGCATGGCGGTCGTGGCGGTAGGCGATTTCGATCCCGCGCAGATGGAAGCGCTCATTCGTCGCTACTTCGACGGGCTGCCCGCGGCGTCTCCAGCGGCGCGGCCGGCCTATCCCGTTCCGCTGCACGAGGAGACGCGCTACGTCGCCGTGTCGGACCGTGAAGCGCAGGGGTCGTTGGTGACGGTGGTCCACAAGCGCCCGCTGACGACGGTGCTGACCGTCGGCGACTACCGCGCCTCGGTGGTGCGGTCGCTGCTGCACACCATGGTGAGCGCGCGCTTTGCCGAGATCGCGCGTCGCCCGGACGCGCCCTTCCTGCGTGCCAGCTCGGGGGAGTCGCGGCTCGGCCGAGACGTCGAGGCGGTGAGCGTGTCGGCCCGCGTGAACGACGGCCGCATCGAGCGCGGGCTCGAGGCGCTCGCGCAGGAGCTCGCGCGGCTGCGGCAGTACGGGTTCGGCGAGGCGGAGCTCGATCGCGCGAAGCGCGACCTCGTGGCCGCCTACGAGCGCGCCTACAACGAACGTGACAAGTCGCAGACGGACGGCTTCGCCTCCGAGCTCGTGCGCTACGCCGTGGACGGGGAGCCGGCGCCGGGGATCGCGACGGAACTGGAACTGGTGCGCCGCTTCGTTCCCGGGATCGCCGCGGCGGAGGTGAGCGCGCTCGTCCGGACGCTGATGACCGACGAGGGGCGCGTGGTGATCGCGTCGTTTCCCGACAAGGAGGGAACCCCGGCGGCCACCGACGCGAGCCTCCGGGACGCGCTGCGTGCAGGCGCGGCGGCCGCGGTGGAGCCGTGGCGGGATGAGATGACCGGGCGCGAGCTCCTCGCCGCCCGTCCGACGCCGGGCCGCGTGCAGGCCCGGCGGGAGATCCCCGAGATCGGCGTCACGGTCCTGACGCTCGCAAACGGCGTCGAAGTGTGGCTCAAGCCCACCGACTTCCGCAACGACCAGGTCGCCTTCACCGCGTACGCCCGCGGCGGCACGTCGGCGGCGAGCGAGACCGACTACCTCGATGCCTCGCTGAGCGCGTCGCTCGTCGGCGTCGCCGGGGTCGGCGGGTTCACGCCGATCGATCTGGACAAGCTGCTGGCCGGCCGGATCGCCAACGCATCGCCCTTCATGACGACGTACACGCACGGCATCTCGGGTGGGAGCACGCCGCGCGACCTCGAGACGGCGATGCAGCTCGTGTACCTCTACTTCACCGGTCCGAATCACGATGCGGCGGCCTTCGCGCTCCTCACGCGCCGGCTCGAGGCGAGCCTCGCCAACCAGGAGCAGAGTCCCAGTGCGGCGTTCATGGAGAGCGTGCGGCGGATCAATACGATGGACCACTATTCGGTGCGTCCGATCCGGCCGGCGGACGTCGGGCGGTTGCGCGCCGGCGGTATGGCCGCCTATTACGACGCGCGGTTCCGCAACGCCGCCGACTTCGTGTTCTTCTTCGTCGGCGCGTTCAAGCCGGACGAGGTCGCGCCGCTCGTCGAGACGTACCTCGGGTCGCTCCCGTCGACCGGCAGGTCCGAGTCGCAGGCGCGCGATCTCCACCTGCAGTTTCCGCCCGGCATCCTGCGGGAGACGGTACGCAAGGGGCAGGAGCCGCGAAGTCAGACGGCCATCACGTTCTTCTCGGACACCGGCCTCGACGAGCTGGAGTCGCACCGGCTCCGCGCCGCGACGACGGTGCTGCAGATGCGGCTGCGAGACGTCCTGCGGGAGGAGCTGAGCGGCACCTACTCGGTGGGCGTCTCCCACGCCGACACCGCGCCGGTGCGGGGCTACGCGACGACCACCGTGCAGTTCGGGAGCGCGCCGGACAACGCGGAACGGCTCACCACGGCGGTGCTGAGCGAGCTCGAGCGGCTTCGCCGCGACGGGCCCGCGGAGACGGACGTGCAGGCGGTGAAGGAGACGGAGAAGCGGGAAATCGAGACGGCGCAGCGCCAGAACGGCTACTGGCTGAACTCGCTGCAGGCGATGCACATGCTGGGACGTGATCCGCGGCGGATCGTACAGCGGCTCGAACGGGCCGATTCGCTGACGCGCGGGAACGTCCACGAGGCATTCCGCAAGTACTTCCCGCCCGACCGCTACACGGTGGTCACCCTGATGCCGGACGCGAGCAGCTCGGGCGCCCAGTCCCGATAGCGTGGGGCTCGGCTATACTGAGGCCTCTTCCGAATCGTCTCCCTTCGTGTGAATGGAGCACGCTCATGACTGGATCACGCATCGTTGGAAGGCTGATGGTCGGTTCAGTGCTGACGCTCGCCGCGGGCGCCGTACTGCTGGGAGATCACTCATGGAACGGCTACCACTGGGCCCGTTCGAGCAACCCGTTCACGCTGACGGTGGTCGACAGCGTCACATCGGAGTGGGACGCCTACCTGAACGAGGCGATCGCCGACTGGACCGCGTCATCGGTGTTGGACCTCACCAGGGTGGCAGGCAAGACGGGCTCGCGGGACCGGTACCTCTGCTCGTCGATCCGCGGACGGGTACGAGTCTGCAATTATCCCTACGGCGATACCGGCTGGCTCGGTATCGCGCGGATATGGGTCAACGGCGTCCACATCACGAAGGCCATCACGGCCGTGAACGACACCTATTTCAGCACCGCCACCTATAACACGGCGCCGTGGCGGCGGCTCGTCATGTGCCAGGAAGTCGGGCACGACTTCGGACTCGATCACCAGGACGAAATCTTCGACAACGTCAATCTCGGGTCGTGCATGGACTACACGAGCGATCCGGACGGACCGCCCAGCAACGAGCACCCGAACCTGCACGACTACGAGCAGCTCGAGACCATCTACGCGCACACGGACGGCAAGTCCGCGACGGCCAACGGCAGCGCCGCCGGCGGCAGCGCGCCGTCCGCGGCGGACGAGGACGACTTCGTCGATCCGCCGGCGCAATGGGGCCGTCTGGTGCGGTCGATTGCGGGAGGCCGGGTACAGGTCTACGAGCGGGACCTCGGCGGCCCTAACCGCGTGGTGACCCGCGTCGTCTGGGTGCAGTAGCCCGCGCCCGCGAGAGGCCTCGCCCCTCCGTGCTTCGCTCAGGCGTGCTGGTGTTGGCGCTCGTCGCGGCGGCTTCCTGTGCCGGCCGCCCCGCCGCGACGGAGATCAGCCGGGAGCATGCCATCGACATTGCGCGCAAGGAGGTCTCCTTCACCCCCGATCGCGTCGAGGCGGTCCGGGGGACGTCCGGGATGACGCCGGTCTGGCGGGTCACCCTGGCCGGCCGCCTGCCCGGCCAGCCGCCGGGGCTGTTCGAGACGGTCGTGGTGGAGATCGACCGGCGTACCGGCAGCATTGTCAGCCTCGCCCGGACGTGAGCTACCTCCGCTGAGGGCGCTCGCCAACGAGTTGCAATCGGACGTGGACGTGGCGCTCGTGGCGCTGCGCGTCCTCACCGAGGCGAACGTCGCCGTACCGCGCGGCTCCGGCAGCTGGGTCAAGAAGGAGATCCTGGGACACCTCATCGACTCCGCGGCGACCAACCATCAACGCTTCGTGCGCGCACAGCTCGCCGAACGCTACGCCGGCCCCGGCTGCTGTGCCGTCTCCGGGGCCATCTCGCGCGGATCCTCGAGCAGGGCGAATCGCCGGTACTGAGCGTTCGGCTTCAGCCGCGACCGTGGCCCACGGCCGCGACGGCGGGCGCGCTTGGTATACTCGCAGATTCGGGACCCACACGGAGAGCGATGCAGTACATCTACACGATGAAAGGGCTCGGGAAGGTCCACCCTCCCGACACGACGGTCCTCGAGGACATCTGGCTCTCGTTCCTGCCGGGCGCGAAGATTGGCGTGCTCGGCTTGAACGGCGCAGGGAAGAGCTCGCTCCTCAAGATCATGGCGGGCGAGGACCAGGAGTTCATCGGCGAGGCATTCGCCGCCGCCGGCGTTTCGGTCGGCTTCCTGCCGCAGGAGCCGCGGCTCGATCCGGCCAAGGCCGTGCGCGGCAACGTCGAAGAGGGGGTCGCGGAAGTCAAGGCGCTGCTCGCGCGCTACGACGATCTGAACATGAAGCTCGGCGAGGATCTGTCGCCGGAGGAGATGAACAAGCTGCTCGAGGAGCAAGGGCGCCTGCAGGACCGGATTGACGCGGTCAACGCATGGGACATCGATTCGCAGCTCGAGCTGGCGATGGACGCGCTGCGGTGCCCGCCTCCCGACGCGGACGTGTCGACGCTCTCCGGAGGCGAGCGCCGCCGCGTGGCGCTCTGCCGCCTGCTGCTCCAGTCGCCCGATCTCCTGCTGCTCGACGAGCCGACCAACCACCTCGACGCCGAATCGGTCGCCTGGCTCGAGCGTTTCCTGAAGGATTACAAGGGCACGGTCGTGGCCGTGACCCACGATCGCTACTTCCTCGACAACGTCGCCGAATGGATCCTCGAGCTGGATCGCGGGTCGGGTATCCCCTGGAAGGGGAACTACTCGTCATGGCTCGACCAGAAGCAGCAGCGGCTGGCGCTCGAGCAGAAGGCGGAGACGAAGCACCAGAAGACGCTGCAGCGCGAACTCGAGTGGATCCGCATGGCGCCCCGGGCGCGGCAGGCGAAGGGGAGGGCGCGGCTGAACGCCTACGAGCAGCTGCTCCACGAGGACACGGCGCGGAAGCTCGAGCAGGTGGAGATCTACATTCCGCCGGGTCCCCGCCTGGGAGACCTGGTCGTGGAAGCACGGGGGCTGCGCAAGGGCTATGGAGACCTGCTGCTGTTCGACGACCTCACGTTCACGCTGCCGCGCGGCGGCATCGTCGGCGTGATTGGTCCCAACGGCGCCGGCAAGACGACGCTGTTCAGGCTGATGAGGGGGCAGGAGCGTCCGGACGCCGGCACGCTGCGGCTCGGCGAGACGGTGCAGCTCGGGTGCGTCGATCAGAGCCGCGACGCCCTCGATCCGAACAAGAGCGTGTGGGAGGAAGTCTCGGGTGGGGAGGACGAGCTGCAGATCGGCAAGCGCGCGGTCGCCTCGCGCGCCTACGTGTCGTGGTTCAACTTCAAGGGCGCGCAGCAGCAGCGCAAGGTCGGCGCGCTGTCGGGCGGCGAGCGGAACCGGGTGCACCTCGCCAAGCTGCTGCGGCGCGGCTCCAACCTGCTGCTGCTCGACGAGCCGACCAACGACCTCGACGTCGATACGCTCCGCGCGCTGGAGGAGGCGCTGCTCGAGTACGCGGGCTGCGCGGTGGTGATCAGCCACGATCGCTGGTTCCTCGATCGGATCGCCACGCACATGCTTGCGTTCGAAGGCGACAGCCGCGTCGTCTGGTTCGAAGGCAACTGCCAGGATTACGAAGCCGATCGGCGGCGTCGCCTCGGCGCCGAGGCGGACCGACCGCACCGGATCACGTACCGGAAACTGACTCGATGAATTCGGTTGGAGGATGCCATGAATGCTGAACAGGCCCGGTTCCTGGCGGACTTCTTCGCCAAGGCCATGGAGAACGAGTGTCAGGCGACGTGCAAAGTGCTGGCGGCGGTGCCGGACGCGCGGCGCGACTACAAGCCGGATGAGAAGTCGCGGACGGCGTGGGAGCTGGCCACCCATCTGGCCCTCGGCGATACCTGGTTTATCGACAGCATCTGCGACGGCGCGTTCAGTTTCGATCCCGACGCCGAGAAGAAGATGGCGGCTGGCTTCACGTCCGTCGCCGACGTCGTGGCGTTCTACACACGCGAGTTCCCGCGGCGCATCGAGCGGCTTCGCTCGACGCCGGGCGAGAAGCTCGCCACGGTCGTCGACTTCTTCGGCATGATGCAGCAGCCGGCCGCGAGTTTCCTCGTCCTGGCGAACAATCACGGCATCCACCACCGCGGCCAGCTCGCCTCCTACCTCCGCGCGATGGGGTCGAAGGTGCCAGCCATCTACGGCGGCAGCGCCGACGAGCCGATGGCCGCCACCAGCTAGGTGTCGTTCCCAGACCTCCGCGCGTTCATCGAGCACCTCCGCCGTGCCGACGACCTCGTCACGGTGGAGGCGCCGGTCGATCCGTACCTGGAAATCGCGGAGATTCACCGCCGCGTGGTCGCCGCCGGCGGGCCGGCGCTGCTCTTCACCAACGTCGCGGGGTCCGACTTCCGGCTCGTCACGAATCTGTTCGGCACCGCGCGGCGCGCGGAGCTCGCCTTCGGCGAGCGCCCCATGCGTCTGGTGCGGCGCCTCGCCCAGCTCGTGGAGACGCTGCTGCCGCCAAGCCTCCCGGGGCTGTGGAGCGCCCGGGACGTCGGCCTCGAGCTCCTCAAAGTCGGCACCCGCCGCGTTGCGAAGGGCCCGGTCGTCGAGCGGACATCGCGGAGTCTTGGCCTCGACCGGCTCCCCGTCCTGACGTGCTGGCCGGAGGACGGCGGCCCCTTCATCACGCTTCCACTGGTCTATACGACCCACCCCGACCGTCGCGGGCACAACCTCGGCTTGTACCGGATGCAGGTGCACGGGCCGAGGACCACCGGCATGCACTGGCAGATCGGCAAGGGCGGCGGCTTCCACTACGCGGTCGCCGAGGCGCGGGGACAGCCTCTGCCGGCAACCGTGTTCCTGGGCGGTCCGCCGGCGCTCATCCTGTCCGCCGTGGCGCCGCTGCCGGAAAACGTGCCCGAGCTGCTGCTCGCCTCGCTGCTGGCGGGCGAGCGTCTGCCCCAGGTCCACGGCCACGGACCGCATCCGCTCGTCGCGACCGCGGAGTTCGCGCTGGTTGGCGACGTGCCGCCGCACCTTCGCCGGCCCGAGGGGCCGTTCGGCGACCATTACGGCTACTACTCGCTGCAGCACGACTATCCGGTGTTCGAGCTGCAGGTCGTTGCGCACCGGGCCGACGCGATCTGTCCGGCGACGGTGGTCGGCAAACCGCGGCAGGAGGACTTCTACGTCGGCGATCTGCTGCAGGAGCTGCTGTCGCCGCTGTTTCCGCTCGTGATGCCGGCCGTGGAGAAGCTCTGGTCGTACGGCGAGACCGGCTATCACGCCCTGGCCGCGGCCGTGGTGAAGCAGCGCTATCCGCGCGAAGCGATGGCGAGCGCATTCCGGATTCTCGGAGAGGGGCAGTTATCGCTCACGAAGTTCCTGCTCGTGACCGACCGCTACGTGGACGTCCGCGATTTTCCGGCCACCCTCGAGCACATCCTGGCGCGCACCAACCCCGAGACGGATCTGTACGTGCTCTCGAACCTGTCGATGGACACGCTCGACTACACCGGTCCGGCGATCAACCGTGGGTCCAAGGGCGTGTGGCTGGGGCTCGGCGATCCGGTGCGAACGCTGCCGCGGCAGTTCAGCGGCGCCGTTCCCGCCGGCGTGACCGACGTGCGGGTGTTCTGCGCCGGGTGCCTGGTAGTGGGCGCGCCGCCGTATGCCTCGGAGCCGTCGGCGGCGGCCCGGCTGGCCTCCGACGGGGCCTTCGAGGGCTGGCTGCTGGTGGTGCTCACCGACGAGCCCGCGCGCGCGGCGGCCAGCGCGATGAATTTTCTCTGGACGACCTTCACACGGTTCGAACCGGCGGCGGATATCCACGCGGCCGAGCGCCGGGTCGTCCGCAATCACATCGCGTACCGGGCGCCGGTGGTCATCGACGCCCGATTGAAGCCCGGATTTCCCAAAGAGCTGGTGTGCGGCGACACCGTCGCGCGGCGCGTCACCACTCGGTGGAAGGAGTACTTCCCCTCAGGGACGGTCGAGATGGGCGACGCGGAGCGGGGGCATCTGGACTGACCGAGTCCATGTGCCCGGGGCCTCTGGTGACGGCCCCCGGTTCAGTGCAGGGCGTGCGGCGCGGCGAGGGTGAACGGCGCGATGCCGGCGTCGAACGTCTCGCCGCCCGAGGTCAGCATCTGATAGCTGCCCTGCATCGACCCGACCGGGGTCTTCAGCGGACAATAGCTGGTGTATTCGAACGAGGTGCCGGGCGCCAGCACCGGCTGCTCGCCGACGACGCCCGGGCCCTTCACGCGCTCGACCTCGCCTTCTGCGCTCGTGATGATCCATTCACGAGAGACGAGCTGTGCGGTGTCGGAGCCGACGTTGGAAATGCGAACGTGGTACGCGAACAGATAGCGGCCGTCGCGGGGAGAACTCTGGTCGGCGAGATACGTGCTCTCGACCTGAATCCGGATGCCCCGCGTCGTCGTGTCGCTCATGACCACCAACTGAATTGTATGGCATGGTGAACTTTCACGGGATGCGCACGGGCGAGAAGTCGGGCCGCAGCATCGTCGGGACGCTCGGGACCGACGCCGACCGAAAGCGGCGAACGTCCGCCTCGGCCGCGTGGCGTGAGGCGCGCGCGCTGCTGTGGACACACCGCCGGCGGCTCGGCCTCGGCCTCGTGCTCATGCTCGTCGGCCGCGTGTCGGGCCTCGTGCTGCCCGCCTCGTCCAAGTGGCTGATCGACGAGGTGATCGGCCGCGGTCGGACCGACCTGCTCTTCCCGATCGCCCTGGCTGCCGGCGCCGCCACGGTCGTCCAGGCCGTGACGGCGTTCTCGCTGTCGCAGATCCTCGGCGTTGCCGCCCAGCGCGCCATCACCGAGATGCGCAAGCGCGTCCAGGCGCGGGTGATGCGCCTGCCGATCCGCTACTTCGATTCGACGCAGACCGGCGCGCTCGTGTCGCGCATCATGACCGACGCCGAAGGCATCCGGAACCTCGTCGGCACGGGCCTCGTGCAACTCGCCGGCGGCGTCGTGACCGCCGTCATGGGCATGGCCGTGCTGTTCTGGCTGAACTGGCGGCTGACGGCCATGACGCTGCTCGTGCTCGGGGCGTTCGGCGGCGGCATGGCCCATGCGTTCAGGACGCTGCGCCCGCTCTTCCGCGAGCGCGGCAAGATCAACGCCGAAGTCACCGGCCGTCTGACCGAGGCGCTCGGCGGCATCCGCGTCGTCAAGTCGTACACGGCGGAGCACCGTGAGGCGATCGTCTTCGCGAAGGGCGCGCACCGGCTGCTCCGCAACGTCGCGAAGTCGATGACCGGCGTCTCGGCCACGACCGCCGGCAGCACGGTCGTCGTCGGCATCATCGGCGTGCTGATGATCTGGCTCGGCGGCCGCGCGATCATCGCGGGCGAGATGACGCTGGGCGACCTCATCATGTACATCTTCTTCATCGGGCTCGTCGCGGCCCCGCTCGTGTCGATTGCGTCGATTGGCACGCAGATTACCGAGGCGATCGCCGGCCTCGACCGCATCCGCGAGATTCTCGATATGCCGACGGAGATCGACGAAGACTCGAGTCGTCGTCCCTTCGATCGCATCACCGGCGAGGTGGCGTTCGAGAGCGTCTGGTTCGAGTACACGCCAGGCCAGCCGGTGCTGCGCGGCGTGTCGTTCCGCGCGGCGCCCGGCACCACGACGGCGCTGGTCGGGTCGAGCGGTTCGGGCAAGAGCACGCTCATCAGCCTGGTGATGGCGTTCAATCGCCCCACCGAGGGGCGCGTCCTCGTCGACGGCTGCGATCTGGCGGAGATGAAGCTGATCGACTACCGCGAGCAGCTGGCGTCGGTGCTGCAGGACAACTTCCTGTTCGATGGCTCGATTGCGGAGAATGTCGGATACGCAAGACCCGGCGCGACGCTTGCCGAGATCAAGGACGCGTGCCGCGTCGCGCACTGCGAGGAGTTCATCGAGCGATTCCCCGACGGCTATCAGACAGTGGTCGGTGAGCGCGGGATCAAGCTCTCTGGGGGACAGCGCCAGCGGGTCTCGATTGCCCGCGCGATTCTGGCCGACCCGCGGATTCTCATCCTGGACGAAGCGACATCGAGCCTCGACAGCGAAAGCGAGCAGATGATCCAGGACGGGCTGCGACGCCTGCGGTCGGGCCGCACGACGTTCGTCATCGCCCATCGCCTGTCCACGATCCGCAGCGCCGACCAGATCCTGGTGCTCGAGGACGGCGAGATCGTCGAGCGCGGAACGCACGCCGAGCTGCTCGAGCTCAACGGACGCTACCGGCAGCTCCACGACAAGCAGTACCGGTTCGAGACCGATCGGTTCATCAACCCGGGTGAGGACTTCACGCCGGAGCCGGACAAGCCGGTCATGTCGCCGCCTCGGGTGGGCACGGCGTTGTAGACGGAGGAGGGATGCCACTGCAGCACCGGGCGGCCTCGGCGATCTGCTCGACGGCGATTCGCCATAACCCATGCGCGCCACATCTGTCCTGGTGACAGGTGCCAACGGCGAGATCGGCCACGGGCTGCTCGCGCGGCTCGCGGCCGAGGAGCGCTCGATTGTCACGCTCGACGTGCTGCCGCTCGAACCGGCGCTGGCGCGGCTCGTCCGCCGCGAGGTCACCGGCTCGGTGACCGATCGGGGCCTGCTCGAGCGGATTCTCGCGGAGTTCGAGATCGACCTGGTCTTCCATCTCGCGGCGCTGCTCTCGACCCGCGCGGAGTTCACGCCGACGACCGCGCACCACGTCAACGTCGAAGGGACGCTCACGCTGCTCGAATTCGCCCACCTCGAGGGGCAGTCCCACGGCCGCCCGGTGGTGTTCCTCTATCCGTCGTCCATCGCCGCATACGGACTGCCCGATCTGGCGACGAAGATGCGGGCCGGGCTCGTGCGCGAGGACGAGTGGAACACGCCGACGACCATGTACGGGTGCAACAAGCTGTACTGCGAGCAGCTCGGGCGCTACTACGCCCGCCACTACAAGCAGCTGGCGGCCGATCCGCCGGCGGGCCGCGTCGATTTCCGGTCGGTCCGCTTTCCCGGACTGATTTCGGCCGTGACGCAGCCGTCCGGCGGCACCTCCGACTACGCGCCAGAGATGATTCATGCCGCCGCGAAAGGGAAGCCGTACGCCTGCTTCGTTCGACCCGACACGCGCATTCCGTTCATGGCGATGCCAGACGCGATCGACGCGCTCATCGATCTCGCCTCGGTGCCGCGCGAGCGGCTGACGAGGACGGCGTACAACCTGACGGCGTTCAGCCCCACGGCCGGACAGATCTGCGACGTCGTGTCTCGGGCGTTCCCGCGCGCGGCGATCACGTGGCACGTGGACGAGAAGCGACAGCGGATCATCGACTCCTGGCCGACGGACGTGGACGATTCGGCGGCGCGGCGCGACTGGGGCTTTCAACCGCGCTATGACTTCGCGCACGCCTTCGACGAGTACCTGATTCCAACCATCAAGGACCGGTACCAGGTGTAAGCGTCGCCAGCCGTCTGTCCCAACCCTCGACGCCGCGCTCCCAGGCGTGGCGTTGGGAGTTGGTGCGTGGGAGTGGACATGATCTGCGTGGAAATGACGTCTCCGGGCGGGCCGGAGGTGCTGACGCCGGCAGAGCGGCCGGACCCGGCGCCGGGCGCCGGCGAGGTGCTGATTGCGGTGGCTGCCGCCGGGGTGAATCGCCCGGACGTGCTCCAGCGGCGCGGGGGATATCCGCCGCCGCCGGGGGCGAGCGACATTCCTGGGCTCGAGGTGGCCGGTACGGTCGTCGCGCTCGGCGCCGGCGTCGACGGGTGGCGCGTGGGCGATCGCGTGTGCGCGCTCGTCGCCGGCGGCGGCTACGCCACACGGTGCGTCGCGCCGGCGCCGCAATGTCTGCCCGTGCCGGGCCCGCTCGACCTGGTGGCCGCAGCCGCCATCCCGGAGACCTTCTTCACCGTCTGGACCAACGTGTTCGAGCGCGGCCGGCTCGTGGCGGGAGAGTCGGCGCTCGTCCACGGCGGCACGAGCGGGATCGGCACGACCGCGGTCCAGCTCGCCGTCGCCCGCGGAGCGCGGGTCTTCGCGACCGCGGGCACCGACGAGAAGTGCCGCGCCGTGGAAGCGCTCGGCGCCGAGCGCGGCATCAACTACCGCACCGAGGAGTTCCTCGCCGTGGTCAAGGAGCGCACCGCCGGGCGCGGCGTCGACCTGGTGCTCGACCACATCGGCGGCGAGTACCTCGCGCGCAACCTCGCGGCGCTGGCGGTCGACGGACGGCTCGTGCAGATCGGGCTGATGGGCGGCGCGGCGCAGGCGCCGATCGATCTCGGTACGGTGCTGCGCCGGCGCCTGACGATCACCGGCTCCACGCTGCGTCCGCGGTCGGTCGAGGACAAAGGCGCGATTGCGGCGGCGCTTCGCCGCGAGGTCTGGCCCCTGTTGGAGACGGGCCGTGTCCGGCCGATCGTCTACCGCACCTTTCCGCTGCGCGAGGCGGCGGCGGCGCACCGGCTGATGGAATCAAGCGAGCACATCGGCAAGATTGTCCTGACGACGTAGTCGCCAGTCGGCGGGCACGTCGACATAGGACGGCCCGAGCTCGGGGATAGACGGGCACCCCAGCAGGGTGAGCGTGCGCACGAGATCCTCACGCAGGATCTCCAGCGCGCGGGCGACGCCGGGCGCGCCAGCGGCGCCCAGGCCATATGCGTACGCCCGGCCCACCAGCACGGCCCGCGCGCCGAGACACAGCGCCTTGACCACGTCGGCGCCGCTGCGGATGCCGCCGTCCATCAGGACCTCCACGCGGCCGCCGACCGCCGCCACCACCTCGGGCAGCGCGCGCAGCGTGGGTGAGACGCCGTCGAGCTGTCTCGCCCCGTGGTTCGACACGACAATGGCGTCGATGCCCTCGCTGACCGCACGCCGGGCATCTTCGGCCGTCAAGACCCCCTTCACCAGGAGCGGTCCGTTCCAGGCGTCGCGGATCCAGCCGAGATCCTTCCACGTGACGGTCGTCTGCTCGAGTGCGCCAGTGACATCCAGATACGGAAGCGGTCCCTGACCGGGCGGCACGACGTTGGGAAAGTCCATCAGCCCGCCGTCGCGCAGGAAATCGAGGAGCCAACGCGGGCGGAGGAACAACTGGGGCAGGAACGGCAGCATGGCCGCACCGCCCGACAGCAGCTCCTTGACGCCGTTGCGCACGTCGCGCACCCGCAGGCCGGCCACGGGCGTGTCGAGCGTCACGACGAGCGCTCCGTAGCCGGCCGCGCGGGCGCGCGCAATACCCGCCCGCGCGGCATCGCGGCCGCCGACCAGATACAGCTGGTACCAGACCGGCCCCGCCGTCGCGCGCCTGACGTCCTCGAGGGGACAGCCCGACAGCGTCGAGAGGACGTAGATGGTTCCTGCAGCGCCCGCTTCGCTGGCGGCGACTTCCTCGCCGCGCGGATAGAACATCCGGCTGCTGCCGAGGGGAGCCAGCAGGACCGGCAGCCTCACCGGCGTGCCGAGCACCGTCGTCGCGAGGTCGCCCGGCGGCGCCGCCACCGCCTGCCGCGGCCGAAATGTCACATCGTCGAAGATGCGGCAGTTCTCGCGCAGCGTGACCTCGCGCTCGGCGCCGCCGTCGATGTAATCGAAGACGACTCTCGGCAGGCGGCGTTCGGCGATGCGCCTGAGATCGCCGATCGTGACGACGTGCGGAGGCGTGACGCTGCCCATCGGGGCGTGCTATTCGGCGGAGACGACCGTTCGCATGCTCCTGTGCGCGCGGACCACGTCGGAGGTGAGCTGCTTGCTCAGGTACACCTTTGATTCCCGGTTGTCGATCGGATGCGGCTCGTACTTGACGACATCGAACTCGAGCTGGTCGAGCGTGCCGCGCATGTCGTAGAAGCGATTCTTCGTCTTCACGAGCACTTCGTGAAAACCGGCGGCGTGGGCCCATGCCTCCGACTCTTCCGTCAGCGCGCGGAAATGCCCCTGGCCCCGCCAGTCGCGCCGGGTGCCGCCGATCCAGCTGTACAGGATCTTGCGCCCGTCGAACCTGACCGGGCCGCGCAGCCGCTCCACCAGGTCGCGGAGCTTCGGCTCCGACTCGACCGCGCAGAGCTCGTGGACCACTTTGAACGAGACCGGCACGACGGTCCCCGCATCGTCGGGGAGCGGTGCCTCCGCCATCAGGATGAGGAACTCGCGATCGTGCAGACGCGCGACGATCTCCTGCGCTGTCTTCTTGCGGGGAAACTCGCCGAAGAATTCCTCGATGTACTGGATCTCGAGCGCGCCGCGATCCAGCGGGTACTGCTTGATCAGATACTCCAAGGGGACTTCGTTCCTCACAATGCTAGCAGGAGCGGCAGAGGCACGGCTTGGCGGTAGCCGGTAGCCGGTAGCCGGTAGGTGGTAGCCGGTAGGCCGGTGGCCGGTGGCCGGCGGCACGAACCGGGAACCCGGAACTGCCACCACCTACCACCTACCGGCTACCAGCTACCACCTACCGGCTACCACCTACCACCTAGTTGTCGTAATAGAGCGAGAACTCGTGCGGATGCGGCCGGAGCCGAATCGGATCGAGTTCCTTCGATCGCTTCCAGTCGATCCACGTCTGGATGAGATCCTCCGTGAAGACGCCTCCACGCTTGAGGAACTCGTGATCCGCCTCGAGCGCGGTGACGGCTTCCTCGAGCGAGCCCGGGGTCGTGCGGATCCCCATCTCCTTCATCTCGTGCCGGGTCATCTCGTAGATGTCGCGGTCGAGCGGCTTGCCGGGATCGATCTTGTTCTGGATTCCATCGATCATCGCCATCAGCATGGCCGACCACGCGAGATAGCCGTTGCAGCTCGGATCCGGGCAGCGGAACTCGAGCCGCTTCGCCTTCGGGCTCTTCGAATACATCGGGATGCGGATCGCCGCCGACCGATTCCGGGCCGACAGCGCCAGGTTGACCGGCGCCTCGAAGCCGGGTACCAGACGGCGGTACGAGTTGGTCGTCGGGGCGGCGAATGCCAGGATGGCCGGCGCGTGCGTGAGCAGGCCGCCGGCCGCCCAGAGTCCGAGCTGGCTCAGACCGGCGTAGCCGTCACCGGCGAACAGCGGCTTGCCGTCCTTCCAGAGCGAGGTGTGCGAGTGCATGCCGCTGCCGTTGTCCTCGAAGATCGGCTTCGGCATGAAGGTGACCGTCTTGCCGTGGCGCTTCGCGACGTTCTTGCAGATGTACTTGTACCACATGAACTGGTCGGCCATCTTCACGAGCGGCTGGAACTTCATGTCGATCTCGGACTGACCGGCCGTCGCGACCTCGTGGTGGTGCGCCTCGACGATGATGCCGATCTTGCGCATCTCGTAGACCATCTCGCCGCGCAGGTCGTGGAAGGTGTCGGTCGGACTCACGGGGAAATAGCCCCCCTTGAAGCTCGGTTTGTAGCCGAGGTTCGGTTCCTCGATCCGCGCGGTGTTCCACGCACCCTCGACCGAGTCGATCTCGTAGTAGCCGCGGTGCTGGTTCTGTTCGTACCGCACCTCGTCGAAGATGAAGAACTCCGGCTCGGGCCCGATGAAGCACGTGTCGGCGAGACCCGACTGCCGGAGGTGTTCCTCCGCCTTGCGTGCGACGTGCCGCGGGTCGCGGGAGAAGTCCTTGCGCGTGACGGGGTCGACGACGTTGGCGAGCACGCTGACGGTCGGCCTGGCGAAGAACGGATCCAGTCGTGCGGTCGTCGGATCGGGAACGGCCATCATGTCCGACTCGTGGATGCCCATCCAGCCGCGAATCGACGAACCGTCGAAGCCGAGGCCTTCCTCGAACGTGCCCTCGTCCAGCGTGTCGACGGGGAACGAACAGTGCTGCCAGCTCCCGAGCATGTCGACGAACTTCAGGTCCACCATCTCCGCCTGGTGTTTCTTGGCGTATGCAAAGAAGTCTTTGGCGTTCTTCGGAAAATCGTCCGGCGTCATAGGTGCTCCTCGCTAGTCCTTCGGGCCCCATCCGGCGTACCCGGGCGGGCCCGCGCGCGTGTGTCGATGACCAGAATGAGAGTGAGCCAGGGAGGGCGGGCCGGTCCGCCGGCGGCGGACCGCGTGACGCGCCTCGCCGAATGGCGAAGCATACCTTAGACCACGGCGGGCTCGTACGACAAATTTGCGGTCAGCCAGCGCGCGACCTCGGCGGCGCTCATGCCTTTGCGGGCTGCGTAGTCCTCGATCTGGTCGCGGCCGAGGCGCCCGACGGAGAAATAGCGCGCCGCCGGGTGGGCCAGGTACAGCCCGCTGACGGAGGCGGCCGGCACCATCGCGCAGTTCTCAGTCAGCGCCAGGCCGGCGCGACCCGCCTGCAACAGGTCGAACAGCTTGCGCCTTTCCGAGTGATCCGGACAGGCCGGATACCCGAACGCCGGCCGGATACCGCGGTAGCGCGCCGCGATCAGATCCTCGTTCGTCAAGTGTTCGTCGCGGCCGTATCCCCAGTCGCGCCGGGCGCGCGCGTGGAGGTACTCGGCAAACGCCTCGGCGAGCCGGTCCGCCAGCGCCTTGACCATGATGGCGTGATAGTCGTCATGGTCCCGCTCGAATGCCGCGACGAGCTCCGCCGTCCCGTGACCGGCGGTGACGGCAAAGGCGCCGACGAAGTCGACAATCCCGCTGTCGCGCGGCGCGAAAAAATCCGCCAGCGACAGATTGGGCGTTCCCTCCGGCATCTGCTCCTGCTGGCGCAGCATGTTGAAGCGCAGGATCTCCCGGCCACGTACCACCGAGTCACCGAGCCGCCGAGAATCTCCTTCTACACGTGAGCTCGGTGCCTCGGTGTCTCGGTGGTCCGGGGATTCGGTGACCTCGGGGGCGTACAGAACGATCTCTTCTCCCTCGGCATTCGCGGGCCAGAAGCCATAGACCCCGCGCGGCGTGATGAGGCCGCCGGCGGCAATCCGGTCGAGCAGCGCCCGGGCGTGGTCGTAGAGCTCCCGAGCAGCCACGCCGTACTGCGGGTGCTTCAGGATGGCGGGGAAGCGCCCCCGCAATTCCCAGGCGTTGAAGAAGAACGTCCAGTCGATATAGGGCGCCAGGTCGGCGACGCGGACCTCTTCGACCAGGCGCAGCCCGGTGAACGCCGGCCGCGCCACCGCGTCCCCGCTCCAGTCGAGCCGCAGCCGGTTCGCCCGCGCCGCGCTCCAGGCGAGCAGCGGCCGCGGCTTGAGCGCCGCGTGTTGCCGGCGGAGGCGCTCCTGCTCGGCGCGGTTGGCCGCGGCGAACCCGGGCGCCTGCGTCGGGCTGAGCAGGCTCGCCACGACGTCGGCGGCGCGCGAGGCGTCGAGCACGTGGACGACGGGCTGACTGAACTCCGGCGCGATCTTCACGGCCGTGTGCTGCCGGCTCGTCGTCGCCCCGCCGATGAGGAGCGGAATCGTGAAGCCGCGCCGCTCCATTTCGCGGGCGACGAACACCATTTCGTCCAGCGACGGCGTGATCAGGCCGCTCAGCCCGACGAGGTCCGCGCGCTCCTCGACGGCCGCCTGCAGGATGCGATCGGCCGGCACCATGACGCCGAGATCGATAATCTCGTAGTTGTTGCAGCCGAGCACGACTCCGACAATGTTCTTGCCGATGTCGTGGACGTCGCCCTTCACGGTCGCCAGGACGATCTTGCCGGGCGCGTGAGACGAGGCGCCCGTCCGGCGCTTCTCCTCTTCCATGTGGGGCAGGAGGTGGGCCACCGCCTTCTTCATCGCGCGGGCGCTCTTGACGACCTGCGGCAGGAACATCTTGCCGGCGCCGAAGAGGTCGCCCACGATCTTCATGCCGTCCATCAGCGGCCCCTCGATGACGTCGATCGGCCGCGCCCGCTCCCGCCGCGCCTCGTCGACGTCGTCGTCGATGAAGTCGATGACGCCGTGCACGAGCGCGTAGGCGAGCCGCTCCTCGACCGAGCCGGATCGCCACGCGAGATCGTGCTCCTTGCGCCCGGCACCCCCCTTGACGGTGCCGGCGAACTGCACGAGGCGCTCGGTGGCATCGGGGCGCCGGTTGAAGATCACGTCCTCGACCCGTTCGAGCAGGTCGCGGGGGATGTCCTCGTAGACCGCCAGCTGGCCGGCGTTGACGATCCCCATGTCGAGGCCCGCCCTGATGGCGTGGAAGAGGAAGGCGGAGTGCATCGCCTCGCGGACGGCGTCGTTGCCGCGGAACGAGAACGACAGGTTGCTGACGCCGCCGCTCACCTTCGCGCCGGGGCAGGCCGCCTTGATGGCGCGGGTCGCCTCGATGAAGTTGACGGCGTACTCGTTGTGCTCCTCGAGGCCGGTGGCGATCGCCAGGATGTTCGGATCGAAGACGATCTCGAGCGGGTCGAATCCCGCCTTGTCTATCAGCAGCCGATACGCGCGCTGGCAGATCGCCACCTTGCGCCCAACGGTGTCGGCCTGTCCCTGCTCGTCGAAGGCCATGACGACGAGGGCGGCACCATACCGGCCGACCAGCCGCGCCTTCCGCAGGAAATCGTCCTCGCCTTCCTTGAGGCTCAGCGAATTGACGATGGCCTTTCCCTGCACGCATTTCAGCCCGGCCTCGATCACCGACCACTTCGAGCTGTCGATCATGATCGGCAGTCTGGCGATCTCGGGCTCGGTGGCGATGACGTCGAGGAACGTGGTCATCGCCGCCTCCGAGTCGAGCATCCCCTCGTCCATGTTGACGTCGAGGATGTTGGCGCCGCCACGGACCTGGTCGAGCGCCACGTCGGCGGCCTCGATGGTCTGGCCGGCGGCGATGAGGCGGGCAAACCGGCGCGAGCCGGTGACGTTGGTCCGCTCCCCGATCATGATGAAGTTGCTGTCGGGGCGAATGGTGAGTGTCTCGAGCCCGGCGTACTGGGTGAATCGCTCCCGGGTCTGCGGGCGGCGGCGAGGCGGAAGGCCGTGGATCGCCTCGCCCACGGCCCGGATGTGATCGGGCGTCGTGCCGCAGCAGCCACCGAGGATGTTCACGAAGCCCGACTCGGCGAACTCGCGGAGCAACCGGGCCGTCTGGGGCGGCAGCTCGTCGTACGCGCCGAAGGCGTTCGGCAGGCCGGCGTTCGGATAGCAGGTGACGTAGCTCTCGGCGATCCGCGCCAGCTCGGCGAGGAACGGCCGCATCTGCTCGGCCCCGAGCGCGCAGTTGAGACCGACGCTGAACGGCCGGGCGTGGCGAATCGAGACGTAGAAGGCGTCGAGCGTCTGGCCCGAGAGCGTCCGGCCGCTCCGGTCGGTGATGGTGACCGAGAGGATCAGCGGCAGCTCGATGGCACGCTCCTCGAACGTCTCCAGGATGGCCGCAATCGCCGCTTTCGCGTTCAGCGTGTCGAAGATCGTTTCGACGAGGAGCAGGTCGACCCCGCCGTCGACGAGGCCCCGGACCTGCTCCCGGTACGCGTCGCGCATCTGGTCGAAGGTGACCGCGCGCAGTGCGGGGTTGTTCACGTCCGGCGAGATGGAGAGGGTGCGATTGGTCGGTCCGATGGCCCCGGCCACGAACCGGGGCCGATCGGGTGTTGCCTGCGACCACTCGTCGGCGGCGGCGCGCGCCAGCCGCGCGTTGGCGACGTTGAGCTCGTGGACGAGCCCCTCCAGTCCGTAGTCGGCCTGGGCAATCGCCGTGCTGTTGAAGGTGTTCGTCTCGATGAGGTCGGCGCCGGCCGCGAGGTACTCCCGGTGGATGGCGCCGATGACGTCCGGGCGGGTGAGCGCCAGGACGTCGCCGTTCCCGCTGAGATCGCGCGGATGCGTCCGGAACCGCTCGCCACGAAAGTCCTCCTCGGTCAGCCTGCGTCGCTGAATCATCGTGCCCATCGCGCCGTCGAGCAGCAGGATGCGCCGGGCGAGGAGATCGTCGAGGCGGTCGGCAATCGTCATCTGGCTCTGGGCTTTCGGCTTTGGGCTGTGGGCGGTTGTGGCTTGACGCCGGAGGCGATGAGCACGACGAACGGGTCGTGGCTCTGGCGGGCGCCCACCTGTACGCGGACGTCGCGGACGCCGGCGGCCATGAGCAGCCGCTCGAGCGCGGCATCGCTGAAGCCGAGCCACTTGTCGCCGAACCGGGTTCGTACCCACTGCTGGTCGTGCTCGCGGAGATCGAGCACGACGAGGCGGCCTCCCGGCTTCAGCACCCGAACCGCCTCGGCGAGCGCCTCTTCCGGATCCGCGGCGTGGTGCAGCGCCTGCGAGAGGAGCGCCACGTCCACGGTGCCGTCCCGCAGCGGCAGGCGCGCCAGGTCGCCCTTCTTCCATTGGACGTTGCTCACGCGGCGCCGCGCCGCCAGCGCCCTGGCGCGCCGCAGCACCTCCTCGGACCGGTCGACGGCGTAGACGGTGCGCGCCCAGCGGGCCGCCTCGAGCGTCAGGTACCCTTCCCCACAACCGATGTCGACCACGTCGAGCGGCGGCAGGAGGTGGCCGAGCGCCCGCGCCCAGGCGGCCCAGCTCCGGCCCGGCACGAGCTGGCGGAGTTCGCCGTGGGCGTCGAAGTTCTCCTTCCGGTGGCGGAGGACCTCCTGCAGGCGCGCTTCGTCCTCCCGCACCGTCGGGTCGTCGTCGCCGGCCGCGAACTGCGCCTCGAGCAGCGCCCATAACGGCGTCTGGCCGTCGCGCTTCCGGTCGGCGGCGAGGCGGTAGTAGACGTAGCCCCCTTCGCGCTCCTCGGTGACGAGCGCCGCGTCCTTCAGCAGCCCCAGGTGGCGCGAGACTCCGGATTGGGCGACCGCCAGAATGCCCGTGAGTTCGCTGACGTTGAAGCGATCGCGCGCGAGCACCCGCAGCAGGCGCAGGCGCGTGCCGTCGGCGAGCAGCCGGAAGAGGGCGGAAGCGGGATGCATTGAATCTATAAATCTACATATGTTGATACATAAGGTCAATCTCGGCTCCGGCAGTCCGCCACAAATGTCGGGCGCTGACGAGTTCCGCCGTTTTCGTGCGTTGTCAGCCGCACCTCGATGCGCCATAATCGGAGGCCTACAACGGGTCGCCCTCCGGGCTCCATTTCCCAACGAAAGGACAGTCGTCGACGATGGGATCAGTAGCGCTGTTTGAAGCCGCCAAGAGTATTCGTGACTGGTCGATCAACGAGGGGCGCACCGCCACGACCCCGGGAAGAGCGGTCGAGGCGTTCGCCTCCCTGGTATTCAACGATAAGGTTCAGCAGGAGCGTCTGCCAAAGCCGGTGTACACGGCGCTGCGCGGGACGATCACCCGCGGAGAGCCGCTCGATGCCGCGAGCGCCGACGCCGTGGCCGCGGCGCTCAAGGAATGGGCCGTCGAGCACGGCGCCACGCACTACACGCACTGGTTCCAGCCGATGACCGGCATCACCGCCGAGAAGCACGACTCCTTCCTGGTGCCGATGCCGGATGGCACGGCCATCACCGAATTCCGCGGCAAGGAGCTGATCAAGGGCGAGCCCGACGCGTCGAGTTTTCCGTCCGGCGGCATGCGCTCCACCTTCGAGGCGCGCGGCTACACGGCGTGGGACCCCACGAGCCCGCCGTGGCTCCATGTCAGCGGTTCGAGCGCGACGCTCGTCATCCCGACCGCGTTCGTGAGCTGGACCGGCGAAGCGCTCGACAAGAAGACGCCGCTCCTGCGATCGATGGAGGCCGTCTCGAAGCAGGCGGTCCGCGTCCTCAAGCTGTTCGGCTCCACCGCCGAGCGCGTGTTCGCCACGTGCGGTCCCGAGCAGGAGTATTTCCTGATCGATCGGAACTTCTATTTCGCGCGCCCCGATCTCATCAACGCAGGCCGGACGCTCTTCGGCGCCAGGCCGCCGAAGGGGCAGGAAATGGAGGACCAGTACTTCGGCTCCATTCCCGAGCGGGTGCTGGCCTGCATGGCGGAGGTGGAGCTCGAGCTCTTCAAGGTGGGCGTCCCGGTGAAGACCCGTCACAACGAAGTGGCGCCCAGCCAGTACGAGATTGCGCCGGTGTTCGAGAACGCGAACCTCGCCGTCGACCACCAGATGATGACGATGGAGACGCTCAGGGGTATCGCGCCGAAGTACGGGCTCGCGTGCCTCCTGCACGAAAAGCCGTTCGCGGGCGTGAACGGGTCGGGCAAGCACAACAACTGGTCGATCTCCGACGAATTCGGCAACAACCTGCTCGGCCCCGGGGACACGCCGCACGACAACATGCAGTTCCTCGTGTTCTGCGCCGCCGTCATCCGCGCCGTCGACAAGTGGCAGGGGCTGCTGCGCGCGAGCGTCGCCAGCGCGGGCAACGATCACCGTCTCGGCGCGAACGAGGCGCCACCGGCCATCCTCTCGATCTTCCTCGGCGACATGCTCACCGACATCTTCGAGCAGATCGAGAAGGGCGCGGCCAAGTCGACCAAGCACGGCGGGACGCTCGATATCGGCGTCAGCGTGCTGCCCAAGCTGCCGCGCGACGCGGGCGACCGGAACCGCACGAGCCCGTTTGCCTTTACGGGGAACAAGTTCGAGTTCCGCGCCGTTTCGTCGGGCCAGAACATCTCGTTTCCGAACACGGCGCTCAACGCCGCCATGGCCGAGTCGCTCGATTCGATCGCCAGCGAGCTCGAGGGGGCGATCGCGAAGGGCGAGGACCTGGCGACCGCGGTCGGCAGGCTCCTGACGAAGATCATCAAGGCCCACAAGCGCATCATCTTCAACGGCAACAACTACGCGCCCGCGTGGGAGAAGGAGGCGGCGCGTCGCAAGCTGCTGAACCTGAAGAACACGGTTGATGCGCTGCCGCAGCTCGTCACGAGGGAGACGCTGCAGTTGTTCGACAAGTATCGGATCCTCAACGAGCGGGAACTGCACGCCCGGTACGAGGTGTTCCTCGAGAACTACAACAAGACGGTCAACGTCGAGGCGAACCTCATGGTACTGATGGCGAATCGGTACATCCTGCCGGCGGCGCTCGCCTATCAGAAGGACGTCGCGCAGAGCGTGGCGGCCGTCCGGTCGGCGGGCGGATCGACGGTACAGGGGAAGCGGCTCCTCGGGGGCTACACCAGGCTCGTTGACGGCTTCAAGGCGCAGACCGACGCGCTCGAGCGCCGGCTGGACCACAACTCCGCCTCGGCGGAGAAGCACGCGAAATACATGCGTGACAAGGTCATCCCGGCGATGAGCCGGCTGCGCGAGCTGGGCGATCGGATCGAGGTACTGACACCGCACGAGCTGTGGCCGCTGCCCACGTACAGAGAGATGCTCTTCGTGAAGTAGGTATCCGGCTGGAGCCGACGGGGCGAGGGATGGGGCTGGGCGTGGGCCAGGCGGGGCTAGCCCCGTTGCTTCCCAACGTCCGCGTAGTGGTACCCATCCTGCAAGCCGATCCGCCCGGCCTGGACTCCCATTCGACTGGCGTGGGGTACTGGCCTTCAAACTACGGCCGTTCGTTTGTACGGATCCAATTTTTCGTGCGGTCTTATTGTTGATGCAGCGGCAATTCTTCGCCGGCGGAGACCAGCCTCGGGATCATGTTCCGGTCCGCCGCTCCGTCGCATGCAGGGTCCCAGCGCGGAGCTGACGGTGCCCGACGGGAGCGGTAACGAGTTACGGGTTTCGAACCAGGCGCCGGGAGCCGAGAGCGAGAAAGTACTGCAGTGAACGCAATGGGAATTCTCGAGAAGCTGCGCCCGCAACCGCGATGGAAGCACGCCGATCCGTCGGTTCGCGTGGCCTCCGTCTACGACCTGGGCGCCGAGGATACCGACGCGCTGCACGCGCTCGCGCGCGAAGACCCGGAGCCGCGCGTCCGGCGCGCTGCCGTCAGCCGAATCGACGAGGTGCCGCTGCTTGCCGAGGTGGCGCGAACCGATCCGGACGAGGAGGTTCGAGCCGAGGCGGTGCGCGGCCTGGCCGGCATCGGTGCGGAGGCGGACGCCCCGGCCCAGGCGCTCGAGGCGGTGCGGCAACTGCTGACGCTCGGGCGCACGAAGGAGGTCGTGCTGGTCGCGCGCGACACGTCGAGCGTGGAGGTTCGGACCGGGGTGGTCGACCTTGTCGACCACCAGAAGACGCTCGCTGCGATCAGCCGTCATGCGCGCGACGGCGCCACGCGACTGCTGGCGTTGGCGCGGCTCGCCGACGCCGGCGAGATTCTCACGGTTGCACTCAAGGCGGAGCATACGGACGCGGCCGTGGCGGCGCTCGAGCGAATTACCGCCCTCGAGGCGCTGACGGAGGTTGCGCAGCGGGCGCGCAACAAGGTGGCGGCGCGGCGCGCCCGGGCGCGCCTGCGCTTGCAGACGGAGGAGGCGCCGCCCGGTGCCGACACCGGCATTCGTATGAGCGCCGAGGAGCGCCAGCGGGCACTGGACCTGCTGCGCCACGCCGAAGGACTGGTGGCCGTGGCGGATCCCGATGAGGCAGGGACGGCGTTGGCCGCGGTACGCCTGTCCTGGGCGGAGCTGCAGGCCGACGTCGAATGCGATCCGGCGCTGGTGCAGCAGTTCGAGACCGCCATCGAGGCGGTGCGCGAGGCGATCGCGCAGCGGCGCGAGGAGCGTCTGGCCGAACAGGAGCGGGCCCGCGCGCTGGCGCGCGAGCAGGCCGACCGCATCGCCATCTGCGAGGAGATCGAGGCCCTGTCGGAGGCCGGCGCCGCCGATCGCATCGCGGAACTGAAGGTCCGGTGGGACGGTCTGCCGCCGATGCCCTCGGAGTATGCCGCGTCGCTGACGCGCCGCTTCCAGAATGCCTGCCGCGCATTCGCGGATCGCGAACGCCGCCGGCTGCTGGCCGAAGCCGCTGCGGCTCGTCTGGACACGCTCGCAACCGAACTGGAGCAGCTCGCCTCGTCAGGGCAGTCGGCCGACGACGTCATCGCGCGGTGGAGGGGGCTGCGCCGGGACGCCGACGTGCTGCGCGAGCACGCCGCCGCCAACCCGGCGGCCGCGGCACGCGTCGAGCAGGCGGTCGCGCAGCTGGAGGCCAGGGAGCAGCAGCAGGCGGAGGTGCGGTCCCGCCGCGAGCAGGAGAACCTCCGACGGCTCCAGCAGCTCGGCCGGCACGTCGAGACGCTGGCCGCCGCGGAGCAGATCACCCTCAAGGCTGGCAGTCGCGCCCTCCGGGAGATCCGGACGGCGCTCGAGACGCGGCCCCCGCTGCCGACGAAGAAGGACTGGCAGGAGGTGCAGACCCGTCTCGAGGCCGCGCACGCCGCGCTCGCACCGCGCGTCACGGAACTGCGCGAGGCCGACGAATGGCAGCGGTGGGCGAACCTGCAGGTGCAGGAGGAGCTCTGCCGCGAGATGGAGACGCTCAAGGCCGAGGCGGACTTCGAGGCCGCCAGCCGGCGGATGCGCGAGCTGCAGGCGCGCTGGAAGCCGGTGGCGCTGGCGCCGCGCGCCCAGGGCGAGGCGATGTGGCGGCGCTTCAAGGCGGCTCAAGACGAGGTGTTCGAGCGCGTGGCGCCGTACTTCGCTGCGCAGATCGAAGAGCGCGCGGCGAACCTCGCCAGGAAACAGGCGATCTGCGAGCGCGCGGAAGCGCTCGCCGCTTCGACCGACTGGGTGAGGACGGCCGTTGAAATCCAGGCGCTGCAGGCCGAATGGAAGAGGATCGGCCCGGTGACGCGCGGCCAGGAGAAGGCGACGTGGGAGCGGTTCCGGGCCGCCTGCGACCACTTCTTCACGCGCCGGCAGCAGGACCTGAGGCAGCGCAAGGAGACGTGGGCCGCCAACCTCGCCCGCAAGGAGGGGTTCTGCGTGCGCGCGGAGGCGCTCGCCGATTCGACCGACTGGGAGGCCTGCGCCGCCGAGCTCCGGCAGTTGCAGGCGGAGTGGAAGACGGTCGGTCCGGTCCGGCGATCGAAGTCCGAGGCGATCTGGAAGCGATTCCGGGATGCGTGCGACCGGTTCTTCGAGCGCTACAAGCATCGCGACCAGGTCGAGCTGGCCGCCAAGGCCGCTCCGCGCGAGTCGATCGTGCACGAGCTGGAGCATCTGCTGCCGGCGGCGGGCGCGGAGGCGCCGGCCCCGGACGGTCTGTATGCGCTCGTGCAGCAGGCACGTCAGCGCTGGCATCAGGCGCCGGAGCTGCCGCGCCACATGCAGCAGGATCTGGCGATGCGCTACCACCAGGCGCTTGGGCGGCTCGTCGCGATATGGCCCGCTGCGTTCAGCGGCACCGACCTCGATCCCGAAGCCACCCGACAGCGCATGGAGAAGCTGGTCGCCAGAGTCGAAGAGGTGGCGCCCGCTTCCGGCCAGCCCGCGGCGAAGCTGACCCCGGCCGAGCTCCTGGCGCGCCAGTGGCGCGAGCGACTGGCGGCCAATACGATCGGCGGTGGCCGCGGCGCCGACACCGAGGAGTCGCGCGGGCGTAGCGCCGAACAGGCAGTTCGTGAGGCCCAGGCGCAGTGGATGCGCCTCGGGCCCGTTTCGCCCGAGGTCGCCGGCCCGCTCCACGAGCGCTTCCAGCGCGCGTGCCGCCGGTTCTACGAGCAGCGCAGGCGCGCGTCCTAACCGTTCGAGTCGATTGAGTCATTCAGGAGCCGGCGCAGCCGGCTCTTGTGGCGTACGCCTTGTCCGACGGCCTGACCGCGCCGGCCATCGAATCCCCCGTTCATCACCACCGATGACGCTCGCGGCCGGTCTTCGTCCGCAGCTTCTTCGACCGGCTGTGCGGCCTCGCGCCGGTGCCGTGGCGGCGGGAATCCCGACGGGCGAGCCTACTCGAAGCCTTCGATATCCGCGAGATCCTTCACCCGACCGGTGGCCCGCTTGTTGGCGATGAAGTCCCTGCGGCCGATGAAATCGACTTCAATCTCGCCGAACAGGCCTCTGACCCGATCGGACGTCAGCGGCGATGAAGGCGCGTAACAGATCGGTGAAGTCCGGGTTCATACGGCGGATCGCCGCGCAACTGGAAGTGCTCCTGACTCAGACGCCATACGTGAAGAACGCGCTCAGCCGGCGACAGTCGCTGCCAGTAGACGAGGTCGTCGTGGTCGGCCTCGGCGTGTGATGTGTATCGCCGAACGGTGATATCGGAACGTCGTGGGGTCATGCCGCAGCAGGGGCCGAACGATCCGCAGGGTCCGAACGATCCGAACGCTCACCCTTCGAGATAGGTATACCCGTGCAGCCCGTCCTCGTAGAAGCGGAGCAGCCGGCCCGCCCCTTCGTAGTCGATCCGTCCGGCGCGTACGGCCGTTTCAACGTCGGTGCGCAGCTTCCCGAGCAGGATCTCCGCGTCGAACTCGACGTAGTCGAGCACCTCTCGAACCGTGTCCCCCTTGATGAGCGTGTCGAGGCGCACCTCGCCGTTCGGGTCGAGGCTGACGTGCACGGCGTGCGTGTCGCCGAACAGGTTGTGGAGGTCGCCCAGGATCTCCTGGTAGGCGCCGACGAGGAAGACGCCCAGGTAGTACGGTCCGCCATTGACGGTATGGAGCGGCAGCGTCTTCTTGACGTCGCGCCGATCGACGAACCGGTCGAGCTTGCCGTCGGAATCGCACGTGATGTCGCCGAGCACTGCGTGGTTCGCCGGTTTTTCGCCCAGCCGGTGAATCGGCATGACCGGAAAGAGCTGCTTGATCGCCCAGCTGTCGGGAATCGACTGGAACAGCGAGAAATTGCAGAAATACGTGTCCGACAGCTGCTCGTCCAAGTTCTGCAGGTCCTCCGGCACCTCCGCCATCGTCTGGACGATCTTCTGGAGCCGGGTGCAGATCGCCCAGAAGAGGTTCTCGGCCATGCTGCGCTGCTCGAGGGGAAGGTAGCCGCCGTTGAACAGGCTGATCGCCATGTCGAGCGACTGCTGGGCGTCATGGAACGCCTCGAGCGCGTTGCGCGCCGTCACGTTGTTGTAGGCTTCCACCAAGTCGACCAGCGGCTGCTCCCAGTCCGGGTTGGCGGTGGCCGGCACCTGTTCGGCGCCGAAGCCCGACACGCCGAGCACGTTGAACACGAGCACGCTGTGGTACGCCACCACCGCACGGCCGCTCTCGGAGATGATGGTCGGGTGCGGCACGCCCGTTTCGTCGCACACCGTCTGAATGTGATAGACGACGTCGTTGGCGTATTCCTCGAGGGTGTAGTTCATGCTCGACTCGAAGTTCGTCTGGGAGCCGTCGTAGTCGACGCCCAGCCCGCCGCCCACGTCGAGGTACTGCAGCCCGGCGCCCAGCCGGGAGAGCTCCGCATAGAGGCGCGCCGCCTCGTTCAGCGCCCCCTTGACGATGCGGATGTTCGTGATCTGGCTGCCCAGATGGAAGTGGAGCAGCGTGAGGCAATCCTGCATCCCGCAGGCCCGCAGCTCCTCCAGCGCCCGGATGATTTCAGTGACCGTCAGGCCGAACTTCGACCGGAACCCGCCGGAGGACTGCCAGCGCCCGCTGCCTCGGGCCGCCAGCTTGACGCGGACGCCAATCTGGGGCCGGACGCCGATCTTCTCAGCCGCCTCGAGGATGAGGGCGAGTTCGGTGTATTTCTCCACAACCGGGATGATGTTCCGCCCGATCTTGAGTCCGAGCATCGCCGTCTCGATGAACTCGGCGTCCTTGAAGCCGTTGCAGATGATGGGCGTCTCGTTGTCGGCCAGCGCCACCACCGCCAGCAGCTCCGGCTTCGAGCCGGCTTCCAGGCCGAAGCCGTACGGGCGGCCGAAGTCGAGCACCTCTTCGACGACCTGCCGCTGCTGGTTGACCTTGACGGGATAGACGCAGCTATAGCCCCCGTGGTACTGGTTCTGCGCAATCGCCCCCTGGAAGGCCGCATGGATTTCGCCCAGGCGATGGCGCAGGATGTCGGTGAAGCGGATGAGGACGGGGAGGCTGATCCCGCGGAGCTGCAGCCGATCGACGAGCTCCTTGAGGTCGATGACCCGGGCCGGATCCTTGGTGGGATGGACGGCGACGTGACCGTCGCCGTTGACCGAGAAGTACCCGTGCCCCCAGCGCGCCACTTCGTAGAGCTCGCTGGCGTCATGCACGCTCCAGGCACCGGTCGACGAGGTGCTCGCCACCGCCGGTGACGAGCGCCCGTTGGTCATCGTGCTCATCCGCCGGTCGGACAGCGCATCCGGGCTGGGCGATCGTTCACCGTTACAGAGTAAGGCTTCTTGTTCGAATCGAAAAGAGGAAAAATGAATCGCCATGCCTGAACGTGTGCCGGCCATCAGACTGGTCCTGCTGCCGAAGGACACCAACGCCTACGGCACCATCTTCGGCGGCGTCATCCTGTCGCACCTCGACCTGGCGTCGGCGGTGGAGGCGCGGAAGGCGGCGCCGCACCGGTACGTCACCCGCGCGATGCGCGAGGTGGAGTTCCACGAACCGGTCTTCCTGGGCGACATCGTCAGCTTCTATACCGAGACGGTGCGGGTGGGCCGGACCTCGATTACCGTGCGCGTCTCGGTCGAGGCCGAGCGGTGGGGCGTCCCGCCGGGCGGCGCCCGCGGGCCCGGGCGCGGCGAGCGAGTGAAGGTGACGGAGGCGGAAGTGGTGCTGGTCGCGGTCGACGACGCCTGGCGGCCGGTGCCGATCCGGCCGGAACCCATTCAGGCCTGAAAAACAAGGAAAATAGGGGCGATGAAATGGGTTTCGACCAGGCGCGCGTCGCCCCCCGTTCCGTTCATCGACGCGCTGTTTGCCGGCACCGCGCCCGACGGCGGCCTGTACCTTCCCGAACGCTTCGAGCCGCTCCCTGCGCCGACCCTCGAGCGCCTGCGATCGGCCGATCTGGTGACGATTGGCACCGTCGTCGGCACGCACCTGCTGGCTGGCGATATCTCGGAGCTGCAGATGGGGGCGCTCGTCCGCGATGCGCTCGACTTTCCCATCCCGCTCGTCCAGGTGACCGAGCGGGTGTGGGCGCTCGAGTTGTTCCACGGTCCGACGCTTGCGTTCAAGGACGTGGGTGCCCGCACCCAGGCGCGCCTGCTGCACCACTTCACCGACGGCACGCCGCTCACGATTCTCGTGGCCACGTCCGGCGATACCGGAAGCGCCGTCGCGCAGGCGTTCTACCAGGTACCCGACTCGCGTGTGTTCGTGCTCTATCCCGAAGGGCAGGTCAGCGACGTCCAGGAAGCCCAGATGGCGTCGCTCGGTGGCAACGTCACGGCGGTCGCCGTTGCCGGCACGTTCGATGACTGCCAGCGGCTCGTCAAGCAGGCATTCGCCGACGGCGAGGTGCGAAAGAAGGTGTGGCTGACACCGGCCAACTCCATCAATCTCGGGAGGTTGTTGCCACAGGCGTTCTATTACTTCCTGGTGGCGCGGCTCCGGCAACCTCCGGTGGTGGCGGTCCCGAGCGGCAACTTCGGCAATCTGACGGCCGGCCTCATCGCCACGCGCCTCGGCCTGCGGGTGCGGCGCCTGGTGGCGGCCACCAACGTCAACGATGTGGTCCCGGAGTACCTCCGGACCGGCATCTACGAGCCGCGACCGTCGGTCCGGACGGTCGCCAATGCGATGGACGTCGGCGCGCCGAGCAACTTCGAACGCATGCGGGCGATGTACGACGACGATCTCGAACGCATGCGCGGCGACGTCGCCGGTGCGGCGTTCGAGGACACGCGTGTGGTGGCCGAGATCGGGCGCGTGTACAAGGAGTTCGGATATCTGCTCGACCCCCACGGGGCGATCGCCTGGCTCGGCCTGCAGCAGGTCCTGGCGACCGATCCGAAGGCGCTTGGCGTGTTCCTGGCCACGGCGCATCCCGCCAAGTTCCGCGAGGTGGTGGAGCCGGCGATCGGCGAGGCCGTCCCGCTGCCCTCGACGCTGGCCGACGCGCTGGCGCGCCCGCGCCACAGCGAGCGGCTCGCGGTGAGCCCTGCGGCGCTGGTGGACCTCATCCTCAGATGACGCCACCGCCGGCCGACACGTTCCGCCCCGAACCGGGCGTGCTCCGCCCGCGCGATGAGATCCCGCCGCGCTACAAGTGGGACGTGACGGCGATCTGCCGGGACTGGGACGACTGGGAGCGCAGCTATCGGCAGCTCGGCGAGGCGATCGAGGTGTTCAAGGCGTTCCAGGGGACCCTCGGCGAAGGGTCCGACCGGCTGCTCGCCGCCTACCGCGCCATGGACGAGATGGGCGCGCTGGCCTATCGCGTCTGGTATTACGCGGCGCTCCAGTACGACCAGGATCAGCGCGACAATACGGTCAACGCGCGGCGGCAGCAGGTGCAGATTCTGTTCGCGCGGCAGCAGCAGGCGAGCTCCTGGTTCAATCCGGAGCTGCTGGCCATCCCGATTGAGACGATCCGCGGCTGGCTCGACGCCCACGCGGGCCTCGCGGTCTACCGGTTCGCCGTCGAGAGCCTGTTTCACGAGCAGGAGCACGTGCTCGACGAACGAGGAGAGCGCCTGATGTCGTACGCCGGGCGCTTCAACAGCATCCCGCACGACAGCTATGCCGCGCTGACGACGGCCGACATGAAGTTCCCGTCGATCACGCTGAGCACGGGCGAGCGGGTGACCTTGAGCTACGGACAGTACCGGGCCGTGCTCGAGACCAACCGCGTGCAGGACGATCGAGCCTCCGCCTATCGGGCGTTCCACCGCGCCTACGCGGAGAACCAGAACACCTACGCCGCGCTGTACAACGGCGTGCTGCAGCGCGACTGGTTTCACGCCCGGGCGCGCAGCTACCGGACGACCCTGGATGCGGCACTGCACGGCAACAACATTCCGCCGGCGGTCGTGGAGAACCTGATCGCGGTCACGCGCGAGGGAGTGGAGCCGCTGCGGCGCTACCACCGCCTGCGTCGGCGCGCGCTCGGCCTCGAGACCTACCGCCTCTTCGACGTCTTCGTGCCGCTCGTCGACTACGACGTTCGCTACCCCTACGACCAGGTGGGCGGATGGATCGTGGACTCGGTCGCGCCGCTCGGCCGCGAGTACCAGCAGCAGGTGCGGCGAGCGTTCGACCAGGGATGGATCGACGTGTTCGAGAACGTCGGCAAGCGGCACGGCGCCTACTCGGCGCCCGTGTACGGCGCGCACCCGTACATGCTGCTCAACTACAACGAAACGCTCGACGCCGTGTTCACCCTGGCGCACGAAATGGGCCACTCCATGCACACGCTGCTGTCGCACCAGACGCAGCCGTTCGTGTACGCCGGCTACACGATCTTCGTGGCCGAGGTGCCGTCCACGCTCAGCGAGGCGCTGTTCCTGGATCTGATGCTCGAGCGCGCGCGGTCGCGAGAGGAGCGAATCGTGCTGCTGCAGCACGCCATCGACGCCGTTGCCGGCACCTTCTATACGCAGGTGCTCTTTGCCGACTTCGAGCTGCAGGCGCATCGCCTCGTCGAGCAGGACCAGCCGATCACGGCCGACGCGCTCAACGGACTGTTCCGGACGCTGCTCGGCCAGTACTACGGCGACGCGTTGGACGAGGAGGAGGTCTCCCGCATGACGTGGGCGCGGATTCCGCACTTCTTCAGTACGCCCTACTACGTCTACCAGTACGCGACCTGCTTTGCGTCGACGGCCAAGCTGATGCAGGAGCTGCGCGCGGCCGACCCGGGGCGGCGCGATCAGGGGATCGAGCGCTATCTTGCGTTGCTGCGTGCGGGCGGAAGCGACTATCCGATGCGCCTGCTCGCCCGGGCCGGCGTCGACCTGAGTGAGCCGGACACCGTGCGCGCGGTGGCCGCCGGGCTCGACGGCCTGGTCACGCGTCTCGAAGCCGACCTGGGGTAAGCCAAACGGGCCGCCGCGGCGTAAGAGAGGTCGTATGCGCGCCCTCATGACGGCCGCTCTGTTCGCTGTGCCTCCGCTGGCCGCCGCCCAGGACGACCCGTTGCGGAACGCGCCTGTGGTCATCGCTGTGCGCCTCGGCGAGAGCGACGTCATCCGACTGGACGGCGTGCCGGATGAGGCGGTATGGGAGCGCGCGCAGCCGGCCACCGGTTTCCTGCAGCGCGATCCGAACAACGGCGATCCCGCCACCGAGCGCACGGAAGTGCGGCTCGTGTACGAGGCGGACCGGCTCATCCTCGGCATCATCTGCTTCGACGGCGAGCCGGATCGCGTGCTTGGCAACCAGATGCAGCGCGATCGCCCGTTCGGAGCCGACGACCGTTTCATGTGGACGATCGACACCTTCCTCGACGGGCGGACCGGCTATTACTTCGAGATCAATCCGGCCGGCGCCATGGGCGACGGCCTCGTCGACCCGGCGGCCGACACCGGCTGGAACAACGATTTCGGCTCCGGCATCAACCGATCGTGGGACGGCATCTGGGTCGCGCGCGTCCGCCGGAGCGGCGTCGGGTGGACCGCCGAGGTGGAGATCCCGTTTCGGACGCTCAACTTCGATCCGAACGCCGACGCGTGGGGGATCAACTTCCAGCGCACGATCCGGCGCAAGAACGAGGACGTGCTGTGGACCGGCCACGCGCGCAACCAGGGGCTCGCGCGTATGACCAACGCCGGCCGGGTCGAGGGGCTCGACAGCATCTCGCAGGGCCTGGGGCTCGATCTCAAGCCGTACGCCGTCGGGAACGTGTCGGCGGCCCCGGGGCGCGGCCGCCCTGACGCGTTGTCGACGGGCGACGTCGGCGTCGATGCCTTCTACAACCTGACGCCGGCGCTACGCGCCAATATCAGCGTCAACACCGACTTCGCGGAAACCGAGGTCGACCAGCGCCGGGTCAACCTCACGCGGTTTCCGCTGTTCTTCGAGGAGAAGCGCGACTTCTTCCTCGAGGGCTCGAGCTTCTTCGACTTCTCGCGGGAAGACGAGGAAGCGGTCGTGCCGTTCTTCTCACGCCGCATCGGCCTGGACGAACGAGGCACGCCGCAGCCGGTCGACGTTGGCGCGAAGCTGACAGGGCAGGCCGGCGCGTTCGACCTCGGCGTGCTGCAGGTCCGGACGGCAGAGAGCGGCCGGCGGCTCGGCGAGGATTTCTCCGTCGTCCGGGTGCGGCGGCGGGCCTTCACGCAGTCGTACTTCGGCGGCATGTACACCCGGCGGTCGTCGCGGTTCCGGGGTGACATCGACCGGCACACGACGGGGCTCGACTTCGAGCTCGCCACTTCCCGTTTCCGCGGGAATCAGAATCTCGAGTTCAGCGGCTTCTATCTCCGGACGAGCAGCCCCGAGCGCGCCGACGACACGGCGGCCTACGGCGTTCGTCTCGCGTATCCGAACGACCCGCTGACGGCCGAGATCTCCCTGCGTGAGCTGCAGCCGAACTACGACCCCGCGGTCGGGTTCGTCGAGCGGCGCGGGTACACGCGTCTGGCGCCGACGGCCGAGTATTCCTGGCGCACGCGCGATCACCCGTGGCTGCGGGCGCTCGGGTGGGAGGTCGAGATCGAGTTTCTCAACGACCCACAGAACCGGCCGCTCACGCGCGCGTTCTCGCTGTCGCCGCTCGAGGTCGACTTCCACGACGGCAGTCGCGTTGCCGTCGAGATCCAGCCGCAGTACGAGCGGCTCGAAGAGGATTTCGAGATCCACGACGACATCGTGCTGCCCGTGGGCGCCGTGTACCAGTTCACGAGCTACCAGCTGCAGGCGTCCACCGCCGACCACCGGATGATCAACGTGCAGACGAATATTTCGACCGGCCGATTCTTCTCGGGGCGTCGGCGCGAGTACCAGGTCGAAATGGGCGTGCGGCCGCGGAGCGGCGTCGCGCTGATGCTGGAGGCGGAACACAACGTGCTGGGGCTGGCCGAGGGGAGCTTCGATACCGATGTGTTCCGCCTGCGCGCCGACACGCAATTCAGCCCGTGGCTGTCGCTCGCAAACAACGTCCAGTACGATTCGGTCAGCCGCCTGATCGGGTGGCAGATGCGCTTCCGGTGGATCCGGCGTCCCGGCAATGACCTCTATCTGGTCTACACCCACAACTGGCGCGAGGAGACGGACTCCGGACCGCGTCGCCTGAGTACGCTCGATCACCGGCTGGCCACCAAGCTCGTCTACACGCTCCGGTTCTGAGTTGCTGGGGGTCAGACCCCGGGTCAGACCCCGGTGACAGTGAGGGGATGACTCCCGGTTGACCGAGCGAACGGACGGGTGTAGCATTTCATCCGGATATACGGATACATGGTCGCCATTCTCGACCACATGTCGGCTCTGGCCGACCCGACGCGCTGCCGCATCCTGCTGCTGCTCGAAGAACATGAGCTGACGGTGTCCGAGCTGTGCGCCGTGCTGCAGTTGCCGCAGTCGAGTGTCAGCCGTCACTTGAAGACGCTGGCTGACGATGACTGGGTGATCTCACGCCGCGATGGCACGAGCCGCTTCTACACGATGCCGCTCGACGACCTGGACTCCGGGGCGAGCCGGCTGTGGCCGCTCATCCGGGAGCAGGTGGCCGGCACGGCCACCGCCGGTCAGGACGAACAGCGCCTCCGCGGCGTGCTGGCTCGGCGGCGGGCGCGCTCGCAGGAGTTCTTCGCGAACGCTGCGGCAGGGTGGGATCGGCTGCGGGGCGACCTGTTTGGCGACACGTTCTATCTGTGGGCGCTGCTGGGCCTCATCGATCCCGCGCTCACGGCGGGCGACCTGGGGTGTGGCACGGGGCAGCTCTCGGAGACGCTCGCGCCGCACGTCCACCGCGTGGTCGCCGTGGACGCTTCGACCGAGATGCTGACGGCGGCCCGGGCGCGACTGGCCGAGTTCCCGAACGTGGATGTCCGACAGGGCGAGCTCGAGGCGTTGCCGCTCCAGACGGGAGAGCTCGATGCGGCGCTGCTGTCGCTGGTCCTGCATTACTCGCCCGATCCCGCGCGGGCGCTGGCCGAAGTGGCGCGCGTCCTCCGGCCGGGCGGGCGCGCGCTCGTCGTCGACATGCTGCCGCACGACCGGGAGGAGTACCAGCAGCAGATGGGCCACGTGTGGCTCGGGTTCTCGGAGAAGCACATCTCACGGTTCCTGACGGGGGCCGGGTTCGGCACTGTGCGCGTCCGCACGCTGCCGGTCGATTCCGATGCGAAAGGTCCGGCGCTTTTTGCAGCAATCGCGACACGGGGCCGGTAAGTAGAGGAGAGATCAATGGCGACTGTAGCGACGGAAAGACTGCACGCGTTCGAGGCCGCTGCAAAGGCGGGCCGGCCTCCGTACAAGGTGGCGGATCTCGACCTGGCCGAGTGGGGGCGCAAGGAAATCCGCCTGGCCGAGCACGAGATGCCGGGGTTGATGGCGCTCCGGGCGCGCCATGCCGGGAAGAGGCCGCTCGCCGGCGCCCGCATCATGGGCAGCCTCCACATGACGGTGCAGACCGCGGTCCTCATCGAGACACTGACGGAACTGGGCGCCGACGTACGTTGGGTCTCGTGCAACATCTTCTCGACGCAGGATCATGCCGCAGCCGCCGTCGTCGTTGGGCGCCCGGAGACGGGCGGCACGGTGCCGTCGCCGAAAGGGACGCCGGTCTTCGCGTGGAAGGGCGAGACGCTGCCCGACTATTGGTGGTGCACGGCGGAAGCGGTCGTGTGGCCAGACGGGTCCGGCCCGACGCTCATCGTCGACGACGGCGGCGACGCGACGCTGTTCGTGCACAAGGCCGCGGAGTTCGAGAAGGCGGGGACGGTCCCGGCGTTCGATCCGGAGAAGGATCCGGAGGAGTGGGGCGTCGTTCTCGACACGATTCGCCGCGAACTGGCCACCCGTCCGGGCCGGTGGACCGCCCTCGCGCGGGGCATCCGCGGCGTCAGCGAAGAGACAACGACGGGCGTACACCGGCTGTACCAGATGATGGACGCGGGCACGCTCCTGTTTCCAGCGATCAACGTCAACGACTCGGTCACCAAGAGCAAGTTCGACAACATCTACGGCTGCCGCCATTCGCTGCCCGACGGTCTCGCCCGCGCCACCGACGTGATGCTCGGAGGCAAGGTGGCCGTCGTGATGGGCTACGGCGAGGTTGGGAAGGGATGCGCCCAGGCGCTCCGAGGCCAGGGGTGCCGCGTCATCGTCGCCGAAATCGATCCGATCTGCGCGCTGCAGGCCGCGATGGAAGGCTTCGAGGTCAAGACGCTCGAGGACGTCGTCGAGACGGCCGACATCTTCGTCACCGCCACGGGCAACAAGGACATCGTGGCCGTCGAGCACATGGCGCGGATGAAGGACAAGGCGATTGTCGGCAACATCGGCCACTTCGACAACGAGATCGACATGGCCGGCCTGAAGAAAGTTCGCGGCATCGAGCGCATCAACATCAAGCCGCAGTACGACGAATGGCGCTTCCCGGACGGCCACAGCATCCTGGTGCTCGCCGAGGGGCGGCTGCTCAACCTCGGGTGCGCGACGGGGCATCCGAGCTTCGTGATGTCGGCGTCGTTCACCAACCAGGTGCTGGCGCAGCTCGAGCTGCACGCCAACGCCGAGCAGTACGGCCGGACGGTGACGATGCTGCCGAAGAAGCTCGACGAGGAGGTGGCGCGGCTGCACCTCGATCACCTTGGTGTCAGGCTGACGACGCTCACGAGGGAGCAGGCCGACTACATCGGCGTGCCGATCGAGGGGCCGTACAAGCCGAATCACTATCGCTACTAGCCGGTAGCCGGTAGCTGGTAGCCGGTAGCCGGTAGCTGGTAGCGCGGATTCCGCCTCCCGGCCGGGCTGCAGGACGCAGTTATCATGTGGACTCAGCCGCAGAACCATGCTGCCCGTCGGCTTCCGTCTCGGCCCGTACGAAGTCACGGCGCCCATGCGCCTCGGGACGGGTGAGGCCTACCAGGCATACAACTGCGATCGAGGGCGCGCCGTGCTCCTCCAAGTCTTTCGCGCCGATTTTGCCGGGGAGCCGGATCGCATCCGGCGGTTCGAGCGCGACATCCGTCCCGCCACGATGCTCGAGCACCCGAACATCCTCGATATCTACGACGTCTGCACCGACGACCACGCCGCCTATATCGTCGCGGAGCCGCTCACGGGCGACACGCTTCGCGCGCGACTCGAGACCGGCGGCGTGCCGCTGGCGATCCGGGCGCGATGCGCCGTGCAGATCGCGCGCGCGCTCCTCGCCGCCCGGCGCCGCCGCATCCGCCACGGCCATCTCGGGGCGGACCATGTGGTGCTCGAGCCGGACGGCCGGGCGGTCGTGGTCGGATTCGGTCTCATGTCGGTGACGCCGCCGGAGCGCGTCATGTCCGACTGCGGGGCGTTCATGGCGCTCGTTGGAACCTTGTTGTGCGCGCGTTGGTCGGCCCCCGGCCCGCGCGTGCGCCGACGGACCGCGTTGACCGCGGCCATGCTCCTTGGCGCGGCGGCGGTCGTGGCGATGTTGACCGTGATGCGCGACGGGGACCTGCCGGAAGAGGCGGCGACGGCCGCGACTCTCGACGCCAGCAGTGTGGCGACCCCTCTCCAGGCCGCCGGCGGCAACGCGCCGGCAGGGGCTGTCGAGCCTGCCGCCCCGCCGACCTCGCTCGGCGATCGAGCGGTGGACGCTCCGATCGAGTCTGCCGCTCCGGTCGCGACGAGCCCCTCACCGTTTCCGGCCCTGGTCGAGGCCCGCGCGCGGCCGCTCGCCCCGGTCGTCGCCGACACCCGTGATGCGGCAAGTCTCATAACCGAGGCCTCGGTGAGGGCCACGGAGTTCGACCTCGCCGGCGCCGCGGATCTCCTGAGGGCGGCGGCGAGCCGTGGGGACGCGAGCGCGGGCGTCGCTGCGAGCTACATCGGCGGCCTGCTCGACGCCCGTGCGGCGTTTCGCGACGGGGGCCCTCCGGACGCGCTCGTGTCGGTGAGGCAGGCGATTGCGGCGCTCGAAGCGGCCGCGAAGGGCCGATCCGATTCGGCCGAGATTGCGCGGCTCGTGCTGCACGCGGCTGCGGCCGCGGCCCAGAGCGAGCGCGGCGAGATGAGCCTGTACCTGGAGACCGCGCTCGAGATGGAGTCGCTCCAGCGGATGGCGGGTCTCCCGGGGGCGCCGCTCGTGACCGCCGCCGAGGTGGCGGGCGACCTGTGGCTGCAGGTGCACCACTACGACGACGCCCGCCGCGCCTACACGGAGGCGGGGGAGCGGGTGGGGGCGACACTGCGCATCTTGTCGGGCCTCGCGCGGACCGCGCGCCGGCTCAACGACGCGGCCGGTGCGTGCGGCAGCTATCGCCGGCTGCTCGATGCGTGGGGCGAACGTCCCGGCTTGCCGGTCGAGATCGCGGAAGCGCGTGCCTATGTCGGTGGATGCGCGCGGTAGTGGTATACGGCTACGAGCGGGCGGTACTCGACCAGGCTGGCGGCACACGGCATCAGGCCGACCGCGTCGACGCCGCCGGAGAAGATCCACGAGTTCCTCGACGGTCCCTATCGCTGCGAGCTGCGGCGCCTGCGCAATCGGCTGCTGCGGCGCGACATCCGCAAGACCGACTGCTCCGGCCGCGTCATGGAGGTGCGCCGCCGGTACCCATTGCTCTCGCACTATCCCGCACTATTCATGAATCAGTCGTTCACGCTTCTCGGTGCGTGGTGCTCGGTTCGTGTCCACGTTCGGTTCGCGGTTCACTGTTCGGAGGTCTATGGCTCGTTCTCGCCGGAACCCCTCGAACCGGCTCGAAGGGGACCGACCAACGGCAGAACCGAACCGGAACCCGAACGGAGAAGGGAGAACCCAGCAGGGTGAACGACGCGTTCGTGAGTAATCCAGGTTGGAACCCGGGAATGGACTGAATAGGTAAGATACCCTCGTGTCGTCCACTCGGACCGTTCTGTCGAAGCTGCCAGCCGCCGGCGTCACCATCTTTTCGGTGATGTCGCGCCTGGCCGAAGAGCACGGCGCCATCAACCTCGGACAGGGATTCCCCGATTTCAACTGTGCGCCCGAGCTGGTGGAGGCGGTTGCGCGCTGCATGCGGGACGGGCACAACCAGTACGCGCCGATGCTCGGCGCGTACCCGCTGCGCGAGGCGCTCGCTCGGAAGATCGAGCTGCTCTATGGGCGCCGTTACGATCCGGCCGCCGAAATCTGCGTCACCGCCGGCGCCACCGAAGGGATCTTCAGTACGCTCACCGCGCTCGTCCGGCCGGGCGACGAGGTCCTGCTGTTCCAGCCCGCGTACGACTCGTATACGCCTGCGGTTCAGTTGAGCGGCGGCACGCCGGTGTACGTGACGCTGCGGCGGCCCGACTACCGCATCGACTGGGACGAAGTCCGGCGCGCCGTCACGCCGCGCACACGAGTGATTCTCGTGAACTCGCCCCACAATCCGACGGGGATGGTGCTCGACCGCGACGACATGCGCGAGCTGGCGCGCCTCCTGCAAGGCACGGAAGCGTGTGTCGTCTCCGACGAAGTGTACGAGCACATTGTCTTCGATGGGACGCGGCACGAGAGCATGGCCAGGTACCCGGAGATCGCGGATCGAGCGGTCGTCATCAGCTCATTTGGAAAGACGTACCACACCACGGGCTGGAAGATCGGGTACTGCGCGGCGCCGCGACCGCTGGCCGCCGCCGTCGCCTCGGTCCACCAGTGGGTGACCTACGCCGTCAACACGCCGATTCAGCGCGCGTACGCCGAGGTGGTGAGTCGGGATCCGCGCTGTGAAGCGGTGACGGCGTTCTATCAGGCCAAGCGCGACCTCTTCCTGAGGCTCCTCGACGGCTCCCGCTTCCGCCCGCTGGCCTGCCGCGGCACGTTCTTCCAGATGGTGGACTATTCCGCGATCACCGACGAAGGGGACGCGGCGTTCGCCCTGCGGCTGCTGAAGGAGCATGGTGTCGCGTCGATTCCGGTGTCCCCGTTCCTCTCCGGCGCGGATCCGGGCCCGGTGCTGCGATTCTGTTTCGCCAAGCGCGACGAGACGCTCGAACGCGCGGCGGACAAGCTCCGTCGCGTATGAGGCTGCCAGCGCGGGCGCTCGCCACCGTCGCCGCGCTGGCCGTCGGCTGGAGCGGCGGGCGCGCCCAGAACGGCGATCCGCTGCCGGATCGCGACACGTTCTACCGCCAGGTGCGGGAGAATCTCGCGCGTGCCGAGCGGGCCAACCATCTCTATACCTACCGCGAGCGTCGCACCGACGTCCACACGAACCCATTCGGGCGCCTCGGCACCGGCGGCGTCAGCCTGTACGAGGTGTATCCCTCGCCCGTTCGCGAGCTCGTCTACCGCCGCGTCGTCGAACGGAACGGCGCGCCGGTTCCTGCACGCGAGATCGCCCGCCAGGACCGCGAGTACCGGGCGCACGCGGCCGAAGTCCTCCTCGAGCGCGGGGCCGGCGGCTCGGACGAGGAGCGCTTCATCGAAGACGAGTCCGCCCGTGCCCGTCAGCGGCGTCAGCGGGCCATCGACGACGTCGTCGACGCACTCGAGTTCGACGTCGAGGGCCGCACGTTGTACAAGGGCGTGCCGGCGATTGTGATCGCGTTCAGGCCCAGAACCGGCGCAAAGCCGACGACCAGGCCTGGGCGCGTGGCACAGAAGTTCGCCGGGACCGTCTGGGTCGACGAGAGAGCCGCAGAGGTGATGCAGATCGAGGCGACTTCGATCGAGGACATCTCGTACGGACTGGGAATCGTCGCACGGCTCGGCGAAGGCACCACCGCCACCGTGACGCGCAAGCCCGTTGGCGACGGCCTGTGGATGCCGACGAAGCTGACGCTCAGCGGCCGCGGTCGGGCCGTGCTGTTCCGCCGGCTCGTCGTCGATCATGCGATCGAGTGGTTCGACTACCGCCGTCTGCCGGACGACTCACTGGCGCCGTTCCTGGACGCGCGGGTACACGGCGAGGCCGGCCGCGGCCCATAGGAGTGCGCGGATGCGGCGCATGAGCGCCAGCGACCCGCCGCCGCCCAGCCCGAGCGCCCCGACGACGGCAGCGTTGGACGCCTCGAGGGCGCCGATGTTGCCGGGAATCGCCGCGGAGGCGACGCTCGCCAGCCGCGCGAATGTCTCGATCGCCAGCCCCTGCATCACGCCGATCGGTTCGCCGATCGCCCAGAACACCAGCCAGATTTCGATCGCGTTCAGCAGGTAACAGATCGCGGCGAGCGCCGTCAACGCCACCATCCGGCGGCGATCGCCGCGCAGCAGCGCGAGCAGCACGTCCTCGACCTCGAGGACGAACCTGACAACCCGCGACGCCTCCAGGTGACGGCCCGTCGCGCGGTCGATCAGCACGACGAGGCGTCCGAGGTAGTCGCCTGACCGGCGCCGCGCCATGACGGCGACGACGCCGAGGAGCATGAGCGCGCCGACGATGAGCAGCGTGAACACCGTATCCCAGGCGCCGGGCATCGACAGCCGCGTCACTGCGAAGAAGGAGATGCAGGCCGCGGTCACGGTGCCGATCACCGCGAACGCCAGCCGCTCCAGCGCCACCGCGGCGGCCGTGACCTCCGGCTTCACGCGGTCGTAGAGGAGCAGCACCTTCAGCGGCTCGTTCGCCACGCCGCGCACCGTGAAGAAGCCGACCGCGTCGGCCGCCAGCCGCACGCGGAAGAGCCGCGTGAACGGCGGCCGCGTCTGGTCGGGGAATGCGATCGCCCACCCCCACGTGCGCAGGAGGTGCCACACGGCGCCGGGCAGGAGAATGACGGGCAGCGCCAGGCCGAGATCGATCGCGCTGGCGACCGTGTCCTCGAGATCGATATAGAAGAGCGTGACGATGAACAGCGCGATGCCGATGGCGACGGCCGCCACCGACACCAGCTGCGGGAACGATCGGCGCACTTACGGTTGATTATTGCTGATCGTCGTTGTCGTCGTCCTCGGAGCGCGTCGCGACATCGTCGAAATCGGCGGGCGCGCTCGTGGCGAAGTTGTCGGCGTCGATCGTCGCCGAATCGTCCTCGAGGTCGTCGACGGCGTAGATCCGGCCGCCGGTCCGCTCCTTGATTGGGCCGCGGGGCTTGTATTCCTGCTGATGGGTCTTCTTGCCGCCGCGGAGCCGCCGCGGCGGCGCGGGCGGCCCGAAGTTCGCCGACCGGTCGCGGGCGCCCGGCGGGCCGGCCGGCCGGGGCGTGAAGCCGCCGCCAAAGCCGCCGCCTGGTGGACGTGGCCCACCCATGCCCGGCGGCGCCCCGAACGGGCGCGGCGGCCGATCCTCTCGGGCGCGCGCTTCGCTCACGGCGAGCGTGCGCCCCTGGAACGGCTGCGCGTCGAACTTGCGGATGACCTGTTCGGCCACCGCGCGGTCGGCGAACTCCACGAAGGCGAAGCCGCGAGGCCGCCCGGTGTCCCGATCGACGGGCATCACCACGTGGGACGGTTCTGCGACGGCCGCGAAGTGGGCCCGGAGATCCGCCTCCGTTGCGCTGTAAGGCAGGTTGCCGATGAACAGACGGACTCCCAAGGTTCCCTCGTGAAGGCCTACGATTCTATCTCACAAGGTCAACAGAGGTTTCGAGGGCGGCGAGAAAGTCGGCGTAGGGCATGAAGAAGTGGCGTTCAAAGGCTACGGCAAGAGCGTCCCCGCGTGCAATGTCCTGGAGCACCGCGCCGACGGCGGCGGCGCCGCCACGGTCGACGAGCGCCGTCACGATCGCGGCGCTCTGCGCGTAGGCCAGGCGGGCGTCGGCCGCCGAGAGCGAGGCAAAGCTGCCGGTCAGCCGCGCGAGCGGCAGCCGTGAGGTCGAGCCGGCGAGCTGGCCCTCCGCCCACGCGCTCCCGCCGGGCTCGAAGGTGACCGCCAGCCCTTCGTGCAGCCAGACGGGAACGCCGCGCGGCGCCACCGCCTGGACGAGGGCGTGGGTGAACTCGTGGACGAGCACCCGCTCGAGCTCCTGCGACTCCGGGGAGGCGCCCCGCACCGGCACGCGGATGCGGCCGTCGTAGGCGCCGGCCGTCCACTGCGGCGAGCGCGTGATGTCGCGGAACTGGTCTGCCGTGTAGAGGATCACAGTGATGATCTGCTCCGGGTACGCGGCAAGGGCCGTGCTCGCGCGCCAATACGCGGCTTCGAGAATCTCGAGCGCCCGGGCGGCCAGCGCTTCGTCGGCCGGGCCCTCGAAGAGCACCGTGAACCGCGCGCCGTGCGAGGTGTAGTAGCTGCCGTGCAGCTCCGCCTCGCGCCGGAGCCGTTCGATCCGCGCCTGAAGCGTCCGGTCGTCCGGCGCGTGCTGCAGCGCCTCCTCCCACACGCGCAGCGCGCCGTCGATGTCGCTGCCGCGGAACAAGATGTCGCCGAGCAGCAGCGAGGCCGGCGTGAGTCCCGGCGCCAGCGTGAGGGCGCGCTCGAGTGCATGGCGCGCGGCGGTCGGCTGGCCCAGCAGGAACGCGGCGAGGCCGGCGCCCAGGTGCGACGACGGATCGCGCGGCTCGGCGTCGATCGCCACGGCGAAGGCGGCGGCCGCCACCTGGTGACGGCCGTCGCGCAGCGCCTGCCATCCCCCCTGCGCCGCCCGAGACGCCGGCGGACCGGGAATGCCCTGCGCGGAGGCGGGTGCGGTCCACACGAGAGCCGCAACGAGCGCGGCGCCGAGCCGAGTCACGGGGCCAATGGTACCCGATCAGCTCGGAAGCGCGAACGTCCGCCGCACGCGAGCGACGCCCCAGGCGAAGATCGCGTTCGCCAGGTGGCCGAGGTGCAGGTACTCTGTGGGAGACAGTGCGATGGTGCGGGGTGCGACGGTGCGACGGTGCGTCCGATGGTGCGAGGGTGCGAGGGTGCGTCGGAGGGTGCGTCGGAGGGTGCGAGGGTGCGAGGGTGCGAGGGTGCGAGGGTGCGAGGGTGCGAGGGTGCGATAGTGCGAGGCTGTGATCGTTGGCGCAGGGCGCACGCCGGACCGTTCTTGGCATCTTCGCGACCCACGGCATCCCTGCACCGTCGCGCCACGGCACCCTGCACCGTCGCGCCACGGCACCCTGCACCGTCGCACCGTCGCACCGTCGGACGCACCGTCGCACCGTCGCACCCCGCACCGTCGCACCATTCGTGATCGTCCATGATCTCCTGGCTCGGCCCTCGTGACGCGTTCCCGCCGGTGGCGGCGGCGCTGCGCGATCCGAACGGCCTGCTCGCCGCCGGAGGCGACCTCTCGGTTCCGCGCCTGCTCGACGCGTACGCCCGGGGCATCTTCCCGTGGTCGGGCGAAGGCGAGCCGCTCCTCTGGTGGAGTCCCGATCCGCGCATGGTGCTCTGGCTGCGGGAGCTGCACGTCTCGCGCTCGCTCGCTCGACGCATCCGCGCCGGCCCGTACACGGTGACGCTCGACACGGCGTTCGGCGACGTCGTGCGCGCCTGCGCCGCGCCACGGGCGGGCCGCCACGGCACCTGGATCACGCCGGCGATGATCGAGGCCTACACCCGTCTGGCCGTCCTGGGCCATGCGCATTCCATTGAGGTATGGGTGCACGGCGCGCTCGCCGGCGGTCTGTACGGTGTGGCGCTCGGCCAGATGTTCTTCGGCGAGTCGATGTTCAGCCGCTGGCGCGACGGCTCGAAGCTGGCGCTCGTGTTCCTCGTACGCCAACTGGAACGCTGGGGCTTCGAGCTCGTCGACTGCCAGCTGGCCACCGCACACCTGTCCTCGCTCGGCGCGCGGGAGATTCCGCGGGCCGAGTTCCTGCGGCACGTCGAGCGCCTCGTCCGCCAGCCGGCACCGCCGGCGCCGTGGGTCCTCGACGCCGACCTGCGGGAGCCTGCGGGTACAATGTAGAGGATGCCCGCGCCGCGCGAATCGACGCTGACCGACGCGCGCACCGACCAGGCGCTCGAGCGGCCGCGGATGTGGCGCGTCCTGCTGCACAACGACGACTACACGACGCAGGATTTCGTCGTCCTGGTGCTGGAGGCCGTCTTCCACAAGCCGCGGCCCGAGGCGTTCGCGATCATGATGAGCGTCCATCAGTCCGGCATCGGCGTCGCGGGGGTGTTTACGCACGAAGTCGCCGAGACGAAGGTGAAAGCGGCGCTCCATCTGGCCGAGCAGCACGAGTTCCCGCTGCTCGTCACCATGGAGCCGGAGCCAGAATCGGAACACGTGAATCGATCGTAGATGTCTACTCCTCCTGTTCCGTTTGCGCCAGAGACGCTCGAGACGATCCAGCGCGCCTTTCGTCTGGCCACCGAACGGCGCCACGACGCGGTCGGCCTCGAACACCTGCTGCGATCGGCGATCGACGAGCCGCAGATGCGCCAGGTGCTCGCCGCGTGCGGCGTCGACCTCGACGCGCTCCGAAAACAGCTCGAGGAGGTGCTGGCGAAGGCGTTCACGCCGGTACCGCCGCCCGGGAGTTCCGAACCCGAGCCCACCATGGCGCTCGACCGGGTGATTCAGCAGGCGATCGTCCACGCGGCCGTGTCGAGCGCGAAGCACGTCGACACGGGCAGTCTCCTGGTGTTCCTGCTCCAGGAGGAGGAGAGCCACGCGGCCTACTTCCTGCGCCGGCAGGGACTCGATCGCCTCACGCTGCTGCGCATCATCTCGCACGGGAGCAAGCCTCAGCCCTCGCCTGCGGAGGCGGGAGCGGGAGGCGACGGCGCGGCGCCCGCACCGGCCGACCCGCTGCAGGCGTACGCCGCGGACCTGGTGGCGAGGGCGGCCGCCGGCCAGATCGATCCGCTCATCGGACGTCGGCTCGAACTCGAGCGGATGATTCAAGTGCTCTGCCGGCGACGGAAGAACAATCCGCTGCTCGTTGGCGAGCCGGGCGTCGGCAAGACGGCGCTCGCCGAGGGGCTGGCGCTCCGGATCCACCAGGGCGACGTGCCGGAGGTGCTCAGGGATGCGAAGGTGTACTCGCTCGATCTCGGGGCCTTGCTGGCGGGCACGCGCTACCGCGGCGACTTCGAAGAACGCGTGAAGCAGGTGCTGGAACGGCTCGGCCGCGAGGAGAACGCCATCCTGTTCATCGACGAGATCCATTCGCTCGTCGGCGCCGGCGCGGCGTCGGGAGGCGCGATGGATGCGGGCAACCTCCTCAAGCCGGCGCTGGCGAGCGGCTCGCTCCGCTGCATCGGATCGACGACCTTCAACGACGTGAAGCAGTCGTTCGATCGGGACCGCGCCCTGGCGCGACGCTTCCAGAAGATCGACGTGCTGGAGCCGTCGGAAGGCGAGACGCTCGACATCCTGAAGGGCCTCAGGCCGCACTACGAGGCGCATCACGGGGTGAAGTACACCGACGCGGCGCTCGAGAGCGCGGTGACGCTCTCGGCGAAGCACCTGAAGGATCTGCACCTGCCCGACAAGGCGATCGACGTCCTGGACGAGGCAGGCGCGGCCCAGAAACTGCTGCCGCGCGACGCCCGCGCCGACCAGATCGGTCCTGGGCAGGTGGAGCAGATCGTCGCAAAGATGGCCCGGGTGCCCGTGCAGGCGGTGTCGACCGACGACCGGAAGGCGCTCGCCGGCCTCCACGTCGATCTGAAGAAGGTGATCTACGGACAGGACTCCGCCATCGACGCGGTCGCCTCCGCCATCAAGCTCTCGCGGTCGGGGCTGCGTTCGCCGGACAAGCCGATCGGCAACTTCCTGTTCACCGGACCGACCGGCGTCGGCAAGACCGAGCTGGCGCGGCAGCTCGCGCGCATCCTCGGCGTCGAGTTCATCCGCTACGACATGTCCGAGTACATGGAGAAGCACGCCGTCTCGCGGCTGATTGGCGCGCCGCCAGGGTACGTCGGCTACGAGGAGGGCGGCCTGCTCATCGACGCCGTCCGCAAGTCTCCGCACGCCGTGCTGCTGCTCGACGAGATCGAGAAGGCGCACCCGGACATGTACAGCATCCTGCTCCAGGTGATGGACCATGCCACGCTGACCGACTCGCACGGCCGGCAGGCCGATTTCCGGCACGTGATCCTGATCATGACGACCAATGTCGGCGCGCGCGACCTCTCCGATCGGCGGCTCGGGTTCGGGGAAACCGGCGTGGGCGCGTCGTCGCGGGGCGCGCTCGAGCGGGCGTTCACGCCGGAGTTCCGCAACCGGCTCGACGCGGTCGTGCTCTTCAACGCGCTCGGCGCGCCGGAAATCGAACGGGTGGTCGACAAGCAGATCGACGAGCTGCGGACGATGGTGGCGCCCAAGGGCGTCACCATCGAGCTCGATCCCGCGGCGCGCGCGTGGCTGGCCGCGAAAGGCTTCGACCGTGCGTTCGGCGCCCGTCCGCTGGCCAGGCTCATCGAGCGCGTCGTCAAGAAGCCGCTCGCCGACGCGCTGCTGTTCGGTTCGCTCGCCGACGGCGGCACGGCGCGGGTCGTCGTGGAGAACGACGACATCCAGCTCGTCGTCGGCGGGCGGTAGCCGAGTGCGATGACCCTTGCTGACATCCGGCGCGAATACGCGGGCGCACCGTTCGACGAGACGCGCGCCGATCCCGATCCCTTTCGCCAGTTCACCTCCTGGTTCGATCAGGTCCGATCGCTCGAAGAGGATCCGACAGCGATGGCGCTCGCCACCGCCACCGGCGCCGGCCGGCCGTCGGTGCGCACCGTGTTGCTGAAGGCGTTCGATGCGCGCGGGTTCGTCTTCTTCACCAACTATGAGAGCCGCAAGGCGCGCGAAATGGCCGAGACGAGCCGCGCCAGCCTGCTCTTCGTGTGGCGCTCGGTCGACAGGCAGGTGCGCATCGAGGGGACGGTGGAGAAGGTGAGCGGTGAGGAATCGGACGCCTATTTCGCCACCCGTCCGGTCGAGAGCCGCTGGAGCGCCTACGCGTCGCGGCAGAGCGAGCGGGTCGACAACCGCGCGGCGCTCGAAGCCGCCTTCGAGGCTGCGCGCCGCACGTATGGCGACCGCGTCCCGCGCCCGTCCTGGTGGGGCGGCTACCGCGTTGTCGCCGATGAGTTCGAGTTCTGGCAGGGGCGCGAGAGCCGGCTCCACGATCGAGTGCAGTACCGAAAGGACTCCCACGGGCTCTGGGTCCGCGAGCGGCTGGCGCCCTGAGTACCGCAGATCCCGGACTCCTTCCCCGGCCCCCGCGCGACAGAAGCCTCCGTGCCGGCGCATGAACCTGGATTATTCACGAACGCGTCGTTCACACTGCTGGGTTCTCTCTTCTCCGTTCGTGTTCCGGTTCGGTTCTGCCGTTTGTCGGTCACCTTCGAGCCGGTTCGAGGTGTTCCGGCGAGGACGAGCCAGAGATCTCCGAACCTTGAACCGCGAACCCGCGAAGGGAATGTGAACACGAACCGAGCACCGAGCACCGAGAAGCGTGAACGACTGATTCATGAATAGTGCGGGTTAAGTCCGGCGATCGGCGCGCCCGGATGTGCGGTTCGTGATCTACACTCATGCGATGCCGGCGCTCGTAGCGCTCCTGCTCCTGATGGCGTCCACGCCCGCCGGCGCCCAGGAACGCCCTGTTCCGAGCGACTCCGCCCGCGTCACGCTGTCCGGCTGTGCGCACGACCGCGCCTTTGTCGTGACGGAGGCGGACGGACGTGAAATCAGCGCGTCCGGCATCCGGCCCGGACGCCGGTTCAGGCTCTCCGGGCCGCGACAGCTGCTCGCCGACATCCGAAAGCGTGAAGGCTCGATGGTGGAAATCACCGGTCTGGTGCGGAAGTCGGATCTGTCCGGTCCCGGAGGTCTGAAGATCTTCGGCGGCCGCGTGCGCATCGGCGGCGCCATGCCGCGCGACCCGATCCGCGACCCGATGTACAACCAGGTGGTCATCGACGTCGAAGGATTTCAGCTCCTGTCCGATCCCTGCCCGGCGCGGTAGCGGCTCCTTCGTGGTATCGTTCGCCCGATGACACGGCAGCGGGGTGCTGCCGTACCGGAGACCCGGCACGATGGCCGGGACAGCAGAGTGCGATGACCCTGCTCCGTTCGACCTCCAGCCCACGCTCCCTTCGCGTTGTTGTCTCGTCCTCCGCAGCCGACCGCCTGGCCGTCGCGGGCGATGCGCTCCGGGCGTGCGCACCCGGCAGCCCGGTGCTCGTCGTCGGCGCCTCGCGCGGCGCGGCCGACGACCTCGCACGCGACGTGGCGACGACAGTCCCCGCCACGTTCGGGATGGAGCGCCTGAGCCTCACGCAGGCGGCGGCGCGAACCGCGCTCCTCGCGCTGGCTGCGGGGCAGACCGCCCCGAGCACTCGGCTCGGCGCCGAGGCGGTGGCCGCGCGCGCCGTCTTCGATGCCGTTCGCGCGTCGGCGCTCCGCTACTTCGCACCGGTGGCCGACACGCCCGGATTCCCCCGGGCACTCGCCCGCACGCTGCAGGAACTGCGCCTCGAGGGCCTCGGCTCGGACGCGCTCGTGCCGCTCTCTCGCGCCGGGCCGGACCTCGCGTGGCTCCTCGACCGCTTCGAGACGTTGTTTGCCGAGGCCGCTTCCGTCGATCGCGCGGGGCTCTTCGGTACGGCCGCGGCGGTCCTGCGCGAGGCGCGCCTGGCCGGTGGAGTCCGCCCCAAGTACGAGTTGGTGCTCCTGCTCGACGTGCCGATCGATCACGACGTCGAGCGGCAGTTCGTCCAGGCACTCGTCGGTCAGGCCGGGACGGCGCTCGCCACCGTTCCACGGGGCGACCGCGACACGCTCGATCATCTCAACTCGATTGGGGCGACCTTCGAAGAGCACGTGTCCGCGGGATCGACCGACCTGGCGCGCCTCGGCCGGTTCCTGTTCGTCACCGACGAAGAGCCACCGCGGCACGAGGAGTTCGACGGGTCCGTCTGCCTGTTTTCCGCTCCCGGCGAAGGTCGTGAGGCGGTCGAGATTGCGCGCCGGATCCTGGCTGAAGCGCGCAGGGGCGTACGGTTCGACGAGATGGCGGTGCTCGTGCGATCGCCGCAGCACTACTTCGGCCTGCTCGAGCACGCGCTCGGACGCGCGGGCGTTCCGGCATGGTTCGATCGCGGCACTCGGCGGCCGCACCCGGCTGGACGGGCCTTTCTCGCGCTCGTCGCGTGCGCGGGAGAACATCTCTCGGCGTCGCGATTCGCCGAATATCTGTCGCTCGGCCAGGTCCCTCGGATGGGTGGCGGCGAGCCCGCGTCCCAGGACGGCGCCGCCCGGCGGAGCCCCTCCGGCCTCTACGGAGCGGGTGACTGGGTCCCCGCGCCGGACGAGGCATTCGGGCTCCCCGATGAAACGCGGTCGCCGGGCGAGGCACTCGAGGACGAGACCCTCGAATCTCCGGGTCCCGGATCCCCGGTCTCGGATCCCGGCGCGATCGGCGGCACCCTGCGGGCGCCGTGGCGATGGGAGAAGCTGCTCATCGACGCGGCCGTCATCGGCCTGGACGCCACGCGCTGGCAGCGCCGGCTGGCCGGCAAGGCGGCGGAGCTCGACCGCCAGATCGCGGAGGCCGAGCACGAGCACGGCTCCGACAGCGGCCTGGTACAGACGCTGCGCCTCACGCGCCAGCAGCTCGAACACCTGCGCCGCTTCGCGCTGCCCATCGTCGAGGAGCTGGCTGCCTGGCCGCGTAGGGCCACCTGGGGCGTGTGGCTCGACGCCTTTGCCCGGCTCGCCCCGCGCGCCCTGCGCAGCCCCGCGCATGTGCTCCGCGTGCTGGCCGACCTGCGACCCATGGCGGACATCGGTCCAATCGATCTGGACGAGGCCCGCCGGGTGCTGAGCCCACGCCTCCTGACGCTCGAAACCGAGCCGCCGATGCGCCGCTTCGGGCGGGTATTCGTGGGCACCCCGCAGCAGGCGCGGGGCCGCAGCTTCCGAGTGGTGTTCGTGCCCGGCCTGGCCGAGCGGCTGTTCCCGCAGAAGCCCCTCGGGGATCCGCTGCTGCTCGACGAACAGCGGACCGCGGCCAGTCGCTCGCTGCGGACGCAGCCGCATCGCCTCGCCGGCGAACGGCTCCTGCTGCACCTGGCCGCCGGCGCGGCCGCCGAGCGCTTCTACGTGTCGTACCCGCGCATCGAACTGTCGGAAGCCCGTGCCCGGGTCCCGTCGTTCTACGCGCTCGACGTGATGCGCGCCGCCACCGGTCGCGTGCCCGATTACGAGTGGCTCGAGGAGCGCGCCCGCGGGGCGGGCGACGCCACGCTGGCCTGGCCGGCGCCGACCCGGCCGGACGAGGCGATCGACGATCTCGAGCACGACCTGGCGGTGCTCCGGCGGCTGCTCGATGACCCGGATCGCGACGCGGTGAAGGGGCACGCGCACTATCTGTTGACGCTGAACGAGTGTCTCCGGCGTTCGGTGATCGACCGGTGGGCGCGCGGCGAGAGCCGCTGGTCGGTGAACGACGGCCTGGTCCGCGTCGTGGACGACACCCGCGAGATGCTCGCCTCCCAGCGCCTCACGGCGCGGCCGTACTCGCTTTCGGCGCTGCAGCGGTTCAGTGCCTGCCCGTATCAATTCCTGCTCGCCTCCATCTACCGGCTGCAGCCTCTCGAGCAGCCGGAGCCGCTCCAGCGGATGGACCCGCTCACACGGGGCAGCCTGTTTCACGAGATCCAGGCGCGCGTCCTGCGCCGGCTCCGCGACGACGGGCAACTGCCGGTGACCGCGGCCTCGGTCGAGCGGGCACACGGCGTGCTCGACGAGGTGATCGACCTGGTCGCGGCGCGCGCGTACGATGCGCTCGTGCCGGCCGTGGACCGGGTCTGGACCGACGAGGTCGGGTCGATCCGCCGCGACCTGCACGGCTGGCTCCAGCACCTCGCCCGCGACGGGGAAGAGTGGCATCCGCGGTACTTCGAGTTCGCGTTCGGATCGGTGCCTGGGGAGCGTGACGCGGAAAGCGTCCGCCGCGAAGTCACGCTGGACGGCGGGTTTCTCCTGCGCGGCGCCGTGGACCTCGTCGAGGAACACCGGACGACCGGCATGCTGCGCGTCACCGATCACAAGACAGGGCGCAGGCCCGACCGCATCGAGAAGGTCGTCATCGGCGGCGGCGCCGTGCTGCAGCCGGTGCTGTACGGGATGGCGGTTGAAGCGGCGCTCGGTCGAGCCGTCTCCGTCGGACGCCTGTTCTACTGCACGGCCGCCGGCAGCTACTCGGAGCATCCCATCCCGCTGAACGAGCGTACACGCGCGGCCGGGCTCGAAGCGCTGCAGGTGATCGACCGGGCGATCGAGAGCGGATTCCTCGCCGCCGCGCCGGCCGAGGACGCGTGCGGGCGGTGTGACTTCAGGCCGGTCTGTGGTCCCGACGTCTTCAGGCGTGTCAGCGGGAAGCCGCAGGACCGGCTGGCCGACGTGCTGGCGCTCAGGAGCCGGCCGTGACCGCCACCGCCGATCGATCCGACGGCGCCGCCCGCGCGCGCATCAGGTCCGCTCTCGACGAAACGCTCCTCGTCGAGGCCGCCGCAGGCACCGGGAAGACGACCGAACTGGTGCAGCGCATGGTGCGCGTGATCGCCGAAGGACGCGCCGACGTGCACGGGATCGTAGCGGTGACGTTCACGGAGAAGGCGGCCGGCGAGCTGAAGCTGCGCCTCCGGCAGCGGCTCGAGGCGGAACGCCACGAGACGACCAGTCCGGAGGTCGCGGCGCGGCTCACGGCGGCGGTGCAGAACCTGGAAGAAGCGCACGTCAGCACGATTCACGGCTTCTGCGCGGATCTGCTGCGGGAGCGCCCCGTCGAAGCAAGGATCGACCCCTTGTTTCGCGTGCTCAGCGAGGCCCAGGCGCAGCGGCTCTTCGATCAGGCGTTCGACCTCTGGCTCCAACGCCAGTTGGAGGAGCCGCCGGAGGGGATTCGCCGATCCCTCCGCCGGACGGGCCGTGCGGTTCGTCCCGGCGAGCCGGACGAGGACGGGCCGATCGAACGTCTGCGCCGCGCCGCCCACGAGCTCACCGCGTGGCGCGATTTCGGAGGTCCGTGGACGCGGGAGCCGTTCGACCGCGCCGGCGCGGTGGCGCGGCTGGCCGACCTCGTGCACGCGTGCGCCGATTGTTCCGCCGGTCCTGCGTATGCGGGCGACACCCTGTTCGCCGACACCGAGCCGGTGAGGCGGCTCAGTCGAGAGCTGCGGCGGCGACCGGGCCCGGGATCCCGGCTCCCGGATCCCGATCTGGACGGCCTGGAGGCGCAGTTGGTCGACCTGCGCCGCAACCGCGACTTCCGGCGCGCCCGGAAGGGGAGCGGGGCGACCTACGGCAAGGGCACCACTCGTGCGCAGGTGCTCGAGGCGCGCGACGCGCTGATGGAGGCGCTGGCGGAATTCCAGGGGCGCGCCGACGCGGATCTCGCGTCCCTCCTGCACGAGGATCTGCTCGCGTGTGTCGGGGAATACGAGCGGCTCAAAGCCCGCGAAGGGGCGATGGATTTCCTCGATCTGCTGCTAGGCGCGCGCGATCTGGTGCGCGACCGCGCCGACGTGCGGGCGCACTTCCAGGCGCGATTCACCCGGATCTTCGTCGACGAGTTCCAGGACACCGATCCGCTGCAGGCGGAGCTCCTGCTGCTGCTCTCCTCGGCTGACCCGGACGAAACCGACTGGGAACGCGTCCGGCCGCTCCCGGGCAAGCTGTTCATCGTCGGCGATCCGAAGCAGTCGATCTACCGCTTCCGGCGCGCCGATGTCGACACCTACCGGCGCGTCTCGGAGCAGTTGACAAAGGCGGGCGCACGGCAGGTGGAGTTGCGCAAGAGCTTCCGCAGCGTCCCGAACATCCAGCGCGCCGTGAACACGGCGTTCCGGCCGGTCATGGACGGCGACTCGGAGGCGCTGCAGGCGCGCCACGTCCCGCTCGAGCCGGCGCGAGCGGACCACGCGGGTCAACCGTCGGTGGTGGCGCTCCCGGTTCCGAAGCCGTACGGCCAGCGGTTCATCGCCGCCAGGGAGATCGAGCGGTCGCTTCCCGACGCCGTCGGCGCGTACGTGGACTGGCTCGTCAGAAGGAGCGGCTGGACGGTGACCGAGCGCCGCGTTCCAGGGGCGCGCGTGCCGATCGAGGCGCGCCACATCTGCATCCTGTTTCGACGGTTTCTCAGCTACGGCGAGGACGTCACGCGCCCGTACGTGGAGGCGCTCGAAGCGCGCGGTATTCGCCATCTGCTCGTTGGAGGCAGGAGCTTTCACGGCCGTGACGAGGTCGAGACGCTGCGCGCCGCGCTGACGGCGGTCGAGTGGCCGGACGATCAGCTTTCGGTGTTCGCCACGCTGCGGGGAGGGCTGTTTTCCGTCGGCGACGAGGAACTGCTCGAATACTTCCAGACGGCGCGGTGTTTCCACCCGTTCCGCGTGCCCGAACCTCTCCCGCCGCACCTCCAGCCGATTCGCGACGGCCTGGCGTGCCTCGCCGCGCTGCACCAGGCGCGGAATCGCCGGCCCGTCGCGGACACGATCGCGGCGCTCCTGGAACGGACACGCGCGCACGTCGGGTTCGTGCTGCGCCCCGGCGGCGAGCAGGCGCTGGCCAACGTGCTGCACGTCGCCGAGCTGGCCCGCCAGTACGAGATGAACGGCGGCATGTCGTTCCGCGGCTTCGTCGAGTCGCTCCAGGCCGAGGCATCGGTGCGCCAGCCGGCGGAGGCGCCGATCCTCGAAGAAGGGAGCGAGGGCGTCCGGTTGATGACGGTGCACAAGGCGAAAGGCCTGGAATTCCCCGTGGTGATTCTCGCCGACCTGACCGCGAGGCTCATGCCGTACGAGGCATCGCGGCACCTGGATCCGCCGCGGAAGGTATGCGCGCTGCGCATCGGTGGATGGTCGCCGAAGGATCTCAACGACCACAGAGACCTCGAGCTCGATCGCGAGCGGGCTGAAGGCGAGCGCATCGCGTACGTCGCCGCGACGCGCGCCCGGGACCTCCTCGTCGTGCCGGCGGTCGGTGACGAACCCTACGGCGAAGGGTGGATCGCGCCCCTCAACAGGACCATCTATCCGCCCGAGGACGCGCGGCGTCGGCACGCGGCCGCGCCCGGCTGCCCGCACTTTACGAGCCGAGACTCGGTACTGAACCGGCCGGATGGCGATCCGGCGTCGCCTCGTACCGTGTGCCCCGGGGAACATCGCATCCACGCGGACCTGCCGTCCGACTCGAGCCGGGCCGGTGAGGGAGTCGAGGACGTCACCGTCGTCTGGTGGGCGCCCGACGCGCTCGAGCTCGGCGCGCAGACGTCCTTCGGCCTGCGTCGCGACGACCTGATCGTCCGCGACGTGGCGCCGGCGGTGCTGCGCGCGCGCCTCGACGAGTACACCTCGTGGCAGAAGACACGCGAGGCGGCGCTCGCCTCGGCGGCGCGACCGTCGATCGACGTGGTCACCGCCACCGAGTACGCCGGGATCGGGGATCCGGATTCCGGGTTCGAGCATGTCCACGTCACGGTCGAGGCGGTGTCGCCGGGCGAGGTCCATCCCGGCGGCGCCCGCTTCGGAACGCTGGTACACGCCCTGCTCGCCGACGCGCCGCTCGACGCCGATCACGATACGGTCTGGCGGCTCGCCGAGGTGCACGGACGTCTGCTCGGCGCGACACCCGAGGAGGTATCGGCGGCGGCCGGGGCCGCACGCCTCGTGCTGCGGCATCCGATCGGCCGCGAGGCGGCGCGCGCCGCCTCGGCCGGCGTGTGCTACCGGGAGACGCCGGTGACCTGGCGGCTCGACGACGGCCGGCTGGTGGAAGGAAATGTCGATCTGGCCTACGTCATGGGCGACGAAGTAGTCGTCGTCGACTTCAAGACCGACCGCGAGCTCGACGGCGCCCTGGAGCGATACGAGCGGCAGGTGCGACTCTATGCGGGAGCCGTGGGAGCGGCGCTCGGGCGGCGTGCGCGGGCGGTGCTGCTGCGCATCTAGGCAGAGTCGCGCGCTCGGCGACGCGGACAGGACGCATGCGCCGACAATCACGCCGTGCGTGCACCGACCGCTAGACGAAAACCAACCGCCTACCGGCTACCGCCTACCGGCTACCACCTACCGGCTACCGACTGAGTTACTTGGCGTGTGCCGCGGCCCGCTCGGCCGGCGCGATGCCCATCAGATCGGCATGCCCGGCGACATGCGCCTTGACGAGCGCCTCGGCGCGCGCCATCGCGTCGGCGTCGTTCGCGCGGTAGACCGCGTTCGCCTGGATCAGAGCCTTCTGGCTGGCGGGCGTCGAGTCCGGACTGTCGTAGATGGCGGCCACGGGACAGGCGGGCACGCACGCCCCGCAATCGATACACTCGTCGGGATGGATGTACAGCATCGTGGAGGTTGCGAACTCCGGCTCATCCTTCCGCGGGTGGATGCAGTCGACCGGACAGACGTCGACGCACGCAGCGTCCTTGGTTCCAATGCACGGATCAGTGATAACGAAGGCCATGGAGCGACAGCTTACACAAAAACGGGGCGGTTTGAAAATGGGCTGTCTCCGCAGGTGGACTTCGGCGCGACTCGCCGATGCGGAGGTGGCCGCTACCGTAGGAAACGAATCAGGTGCCGCGACTCGCCGAGCATGAAGAACCGCGCCCACTCCCCGGCGGTCTTGTCGGTGCCCGATCCTTCGTCGAGGCCGAGCACCTGCGGGTACCAGTTGCCGCCCTTGAGTATCCGCACGGGTGGGGTCCACTGACGCGGATCCGTCAGCGACGGGGCGAACGAGACGTAGACGCCCTCCTGTTCGTACCCGACGTCCTTGGCGCGGTTGAGCAGCATGACGTACCGGCCGACTTGCGTGTTCCAGTGCACCGACGGCCCCCAGAACGCGTCGACGATCCGATCCGCATCGTGCCACGACTCGGCGGCGGGGAAGATCGGCATCGCCGCGGGATAGAACCAGCGCGGCTCTCCCTCGGGGGCGCGCACGGCCGTGGCGGGCATCCACGCATCGTTGCGCCAGACCGTGATCTTGCCGACCGGCGCGTCGCGATCGGCCCAGGCCAGACGGGCGATGCCGACGCCCTGGGACATCGGGGTGCGGAGGTACAGCGAATAGAAGAAGTACAGATCGCGCGACTCCGCATCGAGGTGCACGCTGAAGTCGCCGACGCCGCCGACGAAGTACTGGTTGCTCGTGTTGCAGACGTACGAGCGCGGCGGCGCCTCGACGACGATACCGAGGTCCTCCCAGTTGTTGCCGCGGTCGCGCGACCTGGCGGCGCCGATTCGTGGAATCACCTTGTCCGTGCGCCCGCACACCTCCGCGGGGATCTCGTTGTGGTAGTAGCCGTACCAGGTGCCGTCGATGTCGCGGACGACCGCCTCCATCCAGACCCCGCCGCCCGGCCACGGTGTCAGCGCCACCTGGCGCGCGGCGTTCAAGGTCGCCAGATCGCGGCCCCACGCCCGCCGCGGCGTGCCCGAATGGGACGTAATCACGAAGAGAAGATTGCGTCCGGCGACGCGCTCCCAGACGGCAGGACTGTTGCTGTCAACCTCGCCGGAAAGACGGAGCAGCGGCGCCGAGCGCAGCTCCACCCGCGGGGTCGAGGGGCGATTCTGGGCGTCGGCCGCCGAGAGGGAGAGCCCGACAAGGGCGACGGCCGCCGCAAGTACAACTCGCATCGGTACCTCAATACGACGCAGTCGGCTTCCGAGTTGACGACAGCTCATGACATCCGCCGTCGGGTCTCGCCGGCAGCGCGTTCCTCTCCGGGATCCGTACATCGGGTTCGACGACCTGTTCGCGCTGGGCGATGACGGGGCGAAGGTCCGCTCGTGTATCGTGGTGACGGCGGTGCCGGCGGCCGACGCCGGCCGGTGTCCCTCCTGGCGTGTTTCCGAGGCAACGAGTTCGATCTGTCGCCGCCGTGACGGAACAACGCGTGTTCGGCAGCTCGGGCATGCGCGTGCCGGTCGTCGGCATGGGCACGTGGCAGACCTACGATGTCCGCGGGACGGAAGCGGAGGAGCGCCGCGTGGTCACCGACGCGGCGTTCGAGGCCGGAGCGACCTTCTTCGACTCCTCGCCGATGTACGGTGAGGCCGAGCACGTCCTCGGCGCGACGCTCCAGGGACGCCGGGAACGTGCGTTCGTGGCGACGAAGCTCTGGACGGCTGACGACCGTGAGGCCGAGCGGCAGGTCGCGGCGGCGTTTCGCTGCTTCCTCGGGCGTGTGGACGTCTATCAGGTTCACAACCTGGTCGCGTGGCCGCGGCGGCTCGCCGAGCTCGAACGGCTGCGCGTGGCAGGGACGGTCGGCGTCATCGGCCTGACGCACTACAGCCGGGACGCCTTCGCGGAACTTCGGCGCGCCATGGCGGATCGCCGCGTCGGCGCGATCCAGATTCCGTACAACCCGCTTGAACGGGACGTGGAAAGCGTTATCCTTCCAGCCGCGGCCGACCGCGGCCTGGGGGTGATCGTGATGCGGCCCTTCGGCCAGGGGAGGCTCGCGCGCCGGCGGGTCCCGCCCGAGGCGCTCGTACCGCTGGCGCCGTTCGGCGTCGCCTCGTGGCCCCAGGCGCTCCTCAAGTGGATCCTGAGCGACGCGCGCTGTCACGTGGTGATTCCGGCGACCACCAGCCCGGCGCACATGCGTATGAACGCGGCGGCCGGCCGGGCCCCCTGGTTCGGCCCGGAGGAACGGGCGTACGTCGCCAGGCTCGCACAGACATGAAACGCGCCCTGAAGATCGCCGCGGTCGTCGTCCTGCTCGCTGCCGCCGGGCGTCGCTCGTGCGGCTCGAGGGCCGACTCGTCGCCGACGGCCTGGCGGTGAAGGCGATCGTCCCGGCGCACTCGGGAGCGGGAGACGGCGCGGCGCTGACGAGCTTCGCCCACGCCAACCGGGAGAGACCATGAAACGACTGATTGCCGGACTCATCGTCGTGCACCGGTACCTCGGCGTGGCGTTCTGTCTCGTCTTCCTGATCTGGTTTGCCTCCGGCATCGTGATGATCTTCAAGCGGATGCCGGAGTTCTCGCAGCAAGAGCGGCTCGCGCGCCTCCCGCTGCTCGACGCGCAGGCGATCCGGCTGACGCCGGCGCAGGCGCTCGAGGCCGCCGGGCTCGGGAGCCCTCCCGAGCGGGCGCTCCTGACCACCTACCGCGGCCGGCCGGTCTACCGATTCGGCCTCGAGGTCGGATCAATCACCGTGTCCGCCGCCGACGGCGCGTCCCTGGAGATCGCGACGCCGGAGGACGCGGTGGAGGTTGCGGGTCTCCTGTTTCCGGAGCATCGCGCGACCGCACGGTACGTCGGTTCCATCGGCGAGCCCGACCAGTGGACCATCACCAACCGGTTCGACATCACCGGCGCGCTGCACCGCGTCGCGCTCGGCGACGCGGCCGGCACCGACGTGTACGTGGCCGAGGCAACCGGCGAGGTCGTGATGAAGACCGATCGCGCCGGCCGTTTCTGGGGGTATCTCGGCCCGGTCGCCCACTGGTTCTACTTCACGCCGCTCCGGTGGGACCGGGCGCCGCTCTGGAACGACCTGATCGTCTACGGGTCGGTCGTGGGCTGCGTGCTGTGCGTCCTCGGCCTCGTCCTCGGTCTCTATCGGGTTTCCCTCACGCGCCGTTTCATGCACGGCACGTCGGTGAGCCCCTACGTGGGATGGATGCGGTGGCACCATTACGCCGGCCTGCTCTTCGGCGCCGCTGCGTTCACCTGGACCTTCAGCGGCCTGCTGACGATGACCCCCTGGAATCTGTTTCCCCCGGCGGGACCGTCCCTCGAGCAGCTGCGCGCGGTGCGGGGCGACGGCGTGGCGGTCGATCGGTTCACCGTCTCGCCAGCCGCGGCGATTGTCGAGCTGCAGCGGCGATTCGCTCCCAAAGAGATCGAGCTCCTGCAGTTCATGGGCGCGCCGTTCTATGCCGCCTACCAACGAGCGGGCGCGTCGGGGCGGGCCCACCAGGAGGCGGCGCGCTTTGCCCCGGCCGACGCGCAGCCGAGACGGGTGCTCGTCTCCGCTGACGGCACGGAGCCGGCCATCCGGGAGGCGTTCGCACGCGACCAGCTCGTGGCGGCCGCGCGCGCGGCGATGGGGGGGCTGGAACCGTTCGACGCCGCGTGGCTCGGCGACTACGACGCCTACTACTACAACCGGACCGGAGGCCGACGGCTTCCGGTGCTTCGGACCAAGTTCAACGACGCCCGGGAGACGTGGCTGTATTTCGACGCCACCGACGGATCAATCGCGCTGGCGGAGGTGCGCGGCAGCCGGACGGAGCGCTGGCTGTATCAGGGGCTGCACAGCCTCGACTTCCCGTGGCTGTACGCCAGGCCGTCGGCGTGGTACATCGTCATCATCGGACTGAGCGCCGGCGGCGTGGCGCTCAGCCTGACCTCGATCGGTGTCGCCTGGCGGTTCCTGCGCGGGAAGGCGCGCCCGGCGGCCGAACAGGCGCGTCTGACCCGGATCGCCTGAACGTGGGCTCAACCCGCGGCTACGAGGAGCGCGTCCGGGCCGGCGGGAACCACGAGATCCCGAAGCTCGGCCGAAGACGGCTTCTCCGTGCCCGTGTACGAGAACTCCACCGTTGCGGTCGCGCCGGCCTTGACGTCGACCGTCCGGGTCAGCGTTCCGTACCGTTCGTGCCAGACCTGGACGGTGTGCCGGCCGGCGGGTACGCGGGCGATGGTGAACGTCCCGTCCACGCCGCTCACCGCGAAGTAGGGATGCCGCATCACGGCGACATACGTCACCATCCACGAATGGATGTCGCAGCGGATGCGCATCATGACCTCGTCGGCCTTCAGCTGGAACCTGTAGACCATCCCCTGTTTCGGCTGGCTGGCGTTGAAGGCGTTTGTCTGGGACACGCTGTGCACGTTGTGGGCGGTCGCGTCGCTGTTGGTGACCTGCATCGTCTGGCCGGTCCTGGCGCCGACGACGCGCGGGACGAAGATGCAGTTGCGCTGATCGATCGTCACCGGCTCGGCAGGCGGGGGCGTTGCCGGAAACGGTCCTTGCAGGTGCACGAAGGCGTTCGCCAGGCCACCGTCGGCGCTCCTGAGCACGACGTCCTGGGTGATACGCTGTCCACGGGTGGCGCGGCTGCACCGCGGATCCGCGCCCATCCGGATCACCGTACTTGGAGGGGCAGGGCCCTGCAGCCGGACGTGGCCCGCAATCGTCCCGGTCGCCGAGCCCTGTGCCGAGAGTGGCGCCATCGACGGACCGGCGACCCACAGGAGGAGCCCGAGGCACAGGGTCGCCGGGGCGGCGGCGCGGCGCACCGCTGCCGCCCTACTGGGGCGGCCCCGGCCGCTTCTCATTCGGGTACCAGAACTCCAGGTGGCACGACTCGCATGCCTGATCGATCGGCTCGCCGACGTCCCACAGCCCCTGCACGCTCTTCTGGCTGGCCGCCTCATACGCCTTCATGGCGACCTCCTGGAGCTGCTTGACGTGCTTGAGCCACAGCGCGCGGTTCGCGTCGATCTTGGCCTGGATCTGGATGGGCGGCAGCTCGCTCTCGACGGCCGAGGTACTTTCATCTTCCGGCCGCGAGACCCTTCGGCCCGGCATGGCCACCAGATTGGTGGCCTCGGCCAGCGTCATCGCGGCGTGCAGGACGGTATCCCATTCTTCCTCGGTCCTCGGCTCTCGTTCCAGCGTGCCGGCTGCGGTCACCGACACGGCCACGGAGTCGAAAATCACTTGAGCCGACGGTTCGATGATCATGTGCATGACATCCCTGATCGGCCCGAACAGCACCGGCCCTTCGGGTGCGGCTGTCTGCTGCTGTTGCTGTGAGCGACAACCGGCCGCGAGGGCAATCACACTCACCAACACGAGCCAGCGGAAACTTCGCATCGCGGTCCCCTTCATGAGATGGGGCGAGGTCTCGTCCCGCACGCCAGTCTACTCAGTCGGGGCGGGGCCGTCCATTCTGAACAGTTGCTGAATTATTTGTCAGAAACCGCGACGCCGCGGGTTCTGGGGATTTCTTCAGGTGCGGCCGGCCGTCGTGCTTCCTACAATGGGACGGTCACGGCGTTGCAGGAGGGATTGCGCATGTTCGTACATGTCCTCGTGTCGATCGCGGTCGCGCTGACGGCAGTGTCGGCGGCGGCCCAGCAGTCGATCACGATGAGCGGCCAGGTCACGGATCCATCCGGAGCCGTGGCGGCCGATGTCGTCATCGAGGCGGCAACGGCCGGCCGGCCGGTCGCGACGGCGACCAGCGGAGCCGATGGCCGATACCGCCTCGTGCTGCCGTCGGGCGGACGCTACGTCGTCCGGGCGCGGCTGGCCGGGTTCGCCGACGCGACCGCCGACCTGGCGCCGACCGCCGATGTCGTGCACGACTTCGCGCTGCAGATCCCCGCGTTCGGCGACTCGCTCGTCGTGACCGCCTCGCGCGTGGCGGGGAGCCGCGCGGCGGCCCCCGAGTCGACCACGGTGATCACGCGGGAGGCGATTGCCGCGGCCGGCGTCTCCCAGCTCGCCGACCTCCTGCGCCGCGTGCCCGGGGCGAGCGTGGAATCGACGGGACGCGAGGGCGCCGTGGCGTCGCTCTTCGCGCGGGGCGGCGAGTCCGACTACAACCACGTGCTCGTCGACGGCGTACGCGTCAATGCCAACGGCGGCCAGTTCGACTTCAGCCGGATCTCCGCCGCCGAGATCGAACGGATCGAGGTGGTGCGCGGGGCGCAATCGGCGCTGTACGGGTCCGACGCGATTGGCTCGGTCGTCCAGATCTTCACTCGGCGCGCGGCGGCGGGCGACCCGCCCCAGTTGACCGGTTCGGTGGGGGCCGGGAGCTTCACGACGCGCCGGGCCGACCTTCATCTGCTCGGAGGCGCCCGCACCCGCGTCGACTACCAGCTCGGCGTCGCCTATCGGGGGACGGACGGGGCATTCAGCGATCTGCTGCCGGAGGACGACCGGTTCGATCAGACGACGGTGACCGGCGGGATTGGCGCGGTCGTGGGCGATCGTGTGTCGGTGCGCAGCGGCGTGCGCTACGGCGAAGCGCGGGGCCGCGGCGTCGGGCCGATTGCTCTCGGCTCGCGCGATACGGGAACGGCGGCCGACACGGAGGACCTCTCCTGGCACCTCGATGCGACCGAGCGCCTCGGCGACTCGGTCTCGCACACGGCGACGGTCAGCTACGTTCGGGCGAGCCGGCTGTCGGCGGATCGGGTCGGCGATCCGCCGTTCACTGTGTTTGCCGTGCTCACCGGACGCCCGGGAGCGATCTTCCCCGACAGTCCGAGACTGGTCCGGCTCGTGGATGGCGCGACGTTCGACGCGCTGCGGACGGGGGGGCAGGCGCTGCCGGCCGGGCAATTCCTCGCCTGGACGCCGTTCGGCGTCGCCGATTTTCCGTTTGCGAGCGAGGTGGCGCTGCGGCGGCCCGCATTCAGGTACCAGCTCGACGCGCGGTGGCGCGGCGCGCACATCTTGAGCGGGGGGTACGAGTACGAGCGCGAGCGCAATCCGCTGGCGGAAGGGTTCCGCGTGGCAAGTCACGCCTACTTCCTGCAGCAACGCTTCACCTGGCGCGACCGCTGGTTCCTGACCGTCGGCGGCCGCGTGGACGACAACTCCCGCTACGGGACCGAAGTGAGTCCCAAGGCGTCGGCCGGCGCCTTCCTTCGGCCGTTCCGGAGCGCGGCGCTCTCGTCGGTGAAGGTGTTCGCGAACATCGGACGCGGCATCAAGAACCCGCTCTTCGGCGAGCTGTTCGGGTCGGCGTTCACCGACGGCAACCCGGACCTGCACCCGGAGCGCGCCCGGACCTTCGACGCCGGCGCCGAGCTCACCTTCGACAGCCAGCGCTGGATGGCGCGCGGGACGTTCTTCGACAATCGTTACACCGACCAGGTGGCCTTTCGCGCCACCGGGTTCGGTCTCGACGGCCGGCCGGACTTCCTGAACATCGACGGGTCCACAGCGCACGGCTGGGAGCTCGAGGCGGCGCTGCAGCGCCCGATCCGCGGCCTCACCCTCGGCGCGACGTACACGTTCGCCGACACCGAGGTGGTCGCGTTCCTCAGCACGAGCGAGCAGTTCCAGCCTGGACAGCCGCTGCTGCGGCGTCCGCGCCACACCGGCTCGGTGCAGGCCACCTATGTCGCCGGACGCGCGGCGGTGCACCTCGATGCACGAGTCGTCGGCGAGCGCCATGATGCGGCGTTTCTCGGTCTCTCGACGGTGTCGCTGCCAGGATCGGCGGTGGAGGGAGGACGGTCCGTGGACATCACCGTCAACCCGGGGTACGCCGTGGTCGGGATTGGCGGCGACTATCGCCTCGGCGGCGGGCTCACGCTGTTCGTGCGGGTTGACAACGTGCTGGACGAGGCGTACGCAGGGGCCCTCGGATTTCCTGGGCTGCCGCGGGCGATCGAAGCCGGCGCCCGATTCACGATTGGCGGGCGGTGAGCCTACGACGGGACAGCGAGGCGAAGACGGTGATGTGCGAGTCGCGCTGGGCGCGCGGCAACGTGCCGCGCGCCCAGCCCCCCGGTGCGTGGAGTGTCCGCGTCTTCGGTCGCGTGCAGGAGCACGCAGATGCCGCGGAGAACGTCCAGGTCGTTCCTACCGGCACCCTTGGTGCCCGCAGTCGCAGCGCAGCTCGATTCTGGTCCCCACCTGCTTGCAGTGATCGCTGCAGTACTTTCCATGGGGCCCGTTTGGTGACACCATGCATGCGCATCCTTCATGCGCGCATCTGACTGGCTCTTTGGCCATCACGCACCCCCGTGTGAGCACTCTACGCCTGAGATCCAGCGTTCTCAAGTCCGCCCCAGGGGGGCGCGCAACCTCATCTGGGCGGCCGTTCTGGCCCTCGGCGCCGCGGCTCCGGGGGCCGCACAGGCGCCGCGGCCGGCCGTAGACCTTGCCCAGACGCTGCAGCGGGTGGGCCATCGCCTCGAGCAGTGGTACTCCCGCGCACAGACGGTGGTGTCGAGGGAAACCGTCTGGATCCAGCCGCTTGGCGCCGACCTGGCGCCGTTCGATTTCCCGCGGCGGCTTGCCTATGAGCTCCGCGTGGCGTGGGATCCCGAACAGCCGGGCTTGGCGGGTTTAGCGCGCCCGAGTGTGCTGCGGGAAGTGCTCAGCATCAACGGCCGACCGGCGCGCGGCGCGGACGATCCCGGCTGCGTCGATCCAAAGCCGGTGTCTCCCGAGCCGCTCGCCGTCCTGTTGCCCGCCCGGCTGGGCGAGTCGGAGTTCTCGTTTGCGGGCGTCGGGCGCGCGGACGGCCGGCGAGTCCTGCTCGTCGACTACCGCGGCCGGACCGCGCAGCCGCCCGACATCGTCTGGGCCGGCGAGTGTGTCACGGTCTCGCTGCCGGGACGGTCGCGAGGCCGGATCTGGGTCGACGCGGAGAGCTACGACGTGCTGCGCATGGACGACCGCCTCGTCGGCAGCTTCGAGTTCGACGTGCCGCGCGAGTACGTGCGGCGGGGCGCGGCGCCTCGGATGGCGATCGAGCGCGCCGAATCGTCCATCCAGTACCGGCGCGTGCAATTCGACGACCCCCAGGAGTTCCTGATGCTGCCGCATGCCATCGACACCTTCACCGTGCTGCGCGGCAGCGGCGTGCAGCGCTACCGTATCAGCCAGCGCTTCTCGGAGTACCGCCGGTTTCTCACCGGCGCGCGCCTGCTGGACTGACCTGCGCTATCGGAGCAGTCGCCGTTTCATCTCGACGTCGGATTCGGGCGGATTGGGAAGGATGCTCGATCGTGCCGCGCTACGGCAGGCGCGCGTCGAAGGTGCGGAGCGCCTCGACGATCGTGTCGGCCGCGTCGCCGAAGAACCGCGGATCGATGCGATCGGCGGTATCGGTCGGCTTGTGATAGTCCGGGTGGTCCTCGACGCCGAAGTAGACGAATGGAATCCGCGCCTCGTGGAACGCGGCGTGGTCCGACGAGTGCGTCCAGTCGTCCAGCCCCCGGCTCCGCGACTCGGGGCGGTCGTGCCCGAACAGGAGTCGGACCGCGGCGCGGCCCTGGACGTCGAGCAGGATCGGTGTCTGCCAGGGTGAATGGTACGGGCCGGCCGCGTACAGTTCGTTTCGATCGTTGCGCGACACCATGTCGAGATTGACGTTCAGCACAACGCGGTCGCGTGGGAACCAGGCGGAGCCGAGGAGCGCTCTCGCGCCGCGCAGGCCCAGTTCTTCCGCATCGAGCGCGGCAAAGACGAGCCCGTGCCGCGCCGAATTGCGCCCGAAGTATCGCGCGGCGGCCAGCAGGACGGCGATGCCCGACGCATTGTCGTCGGCGCCTGGATACACGACGCCGTCGCGAACGCCCAGGTGGTCGTAGTGCGCGGTGACCGCGATGATTCCGCCGTCCGGGTCGCGTCCGGGCAGCCGCCCGACCACGTTGGCACCCGCATGGGTGCTCCTGAACGGCCGGCCGCCGGGGAGAATGGCCCGCAGGTCGCGCGCTGTGGCGGTGAAGGGCTGGAGGTAGCCGCCCGTCTGTGCCGGCTGGAGGCCCACGTTCCGGAACTGCTCGACGATCCATTGGCGCGCGCGCAGCCCGCCCGGCGTGCCGGTGCTGCGCCCCTCGAACGCCGCCGCGCCCAGCGTTCCGACGTCGCTCATCAGCAGGTCGCGGTCCACGTGGCGCGCGGGCGCCGCTGGTGGCGTGGGCGCCTGCGCGGCCGCAACCGGGCCGAGCCGCGCGAGCGGCAGCGCGGCCGCGAGCGCGAGCGGAAGGACGAGGCGCCGCCATCGAGCAGCCATGCGGGAAGTGTAGCAGTTGGCGTTCGTACTCCTCGAACGGGTCGTGGCTGTGAGAAACTGGCCGGCATGTACAGGCGCGCGTTCCTCGACACCATCGGTCGCGTGATTCCGGGCGCCACGGCGGCCGCGCTGCTTCCGCCGGCGGCCGCCGCGCAGCAGGCGGTCTCGAAGGCGCGGCTGATCGTCCGCTCGCCGCGGCCGGAAGATCTCGAGACGCCGGTGCATCTGCTGACGAGCTGGATCACGCCGAACGACCTGTTCTACGTCCGCTCGCATTTCGATACGCCGTCGGTCGAGGAGCGCTCATGGACGCTGCGGGTCGATGGCGAGGTCGAGGGCGCGCTCCAGTTGACGCTCGCCGATCTCCGCGGCTTGCCCTCGGTTACGCAGGTCGTCACGCTGGAGTGCGCCGGCAACGGCCGGGCGTTCTTCGATCCCCCGGTGGCCGGCGTGCAGTGGGAACGAGGCGCGGTCGGGACGGCCGCGTGGACCGGCGTGCGCCTGGCCGACGTGCTCCGGCGGGCGGGCGTGAGAGCGTCGGCGCGGTACCTGTGGCTCGACGGCGCGGACCGCGGCCCCGGCCGCGCGCCCGATTTCATCAGGTCGCTGCCAATCGACAAGGCGATGGATTCCGACACGCTGCTCGCCTACGAGATGAACGGCGAGCCGCTTCCGCTGTCCCACGGGTTCCCGCTGCGGGCGATCGTTCCCGGGTGGGAAGGCGCCCATTCGATCAAGTGGCTGACGCACATCCAGGCGAGCGCCCGGGACCATGACGGTCCGTTCGTCCAGGCCGGCTACCGTTATCCGCGGCGGCCGGTGCCGCCGGGCACCCTCGTGCCGGCGTCGGACACCGTTCCGCTGCGGGCGATGCCGGTGAAATCGCTCATCACCGCGCCGGCCGACAACGCGGCGGTGATGCGGGAGGGAATCCCGGTGACCGGCTTTGCCTGGGCGGGCGACGGCGAGATTCGCCGTGTCGACGTGTCCACCGACGGCGGAAGGACCTGGGCCGAGGCCGCGCTCGGACGCGACCGCGCGCGCTACGCGTGGCGGCGGTTCGAGTACGTGTGGCGGCCGCCCGACGCGGGCTCGTATGTTGTGATGTCGCGCGCAACCGACGGCCGCGGACGCACGCAGCCAATCGTGTCCGAGTGGAATCCCGCCGGCTACGTCTGGAACGCGATTGACGCGGTGCGGGTCAATGTGGGGGCGTAGCGCCGCCGCGCTCGTTGCGACGACGCTCCTCGGAGCCTCGCCGTCACCGGACCCGTTCTCCGTACGTAGGCCGGGTGCCGCGGAGCGGACCCGGCAAGCCTCATCCGACCTCCTTCGGGCCAGCTGTCTTACGTGCCATGGGCCCGAACTCATCGCCCAGCAGCGGCTGGCGCAGGACGGCTGGTCGCGCGAGCTGGACAAGATGGCGGGATGGGGCGCGTCCATCGAGGCCGCGGACCGGCCGGCGCTCCTCGAGTACCTCACGTCGAGCTTCGGCCTCGAGTCGCCGCCGGGCGATGCCGGCGCCGACGCGGGCGCCTCGCTCGTTCGGGCGCGGTGCCTCGTGTGCCACGATCTCCGGCTGATCGAACAGCAGCGGCTCGACCTCGACGGCTGGCGGCGGGAAGTGGACAAGATGATCGGCTGGGGCGCTCTTGTCACGCCGGAAGAGAAGGAGAACATCGTCAATCGGCTGGCCGAACGCTACGGGGTCCGCCGTCCGGGTGCGCGCTGACCTCCAGGCGTCGTCCAATCACGGCCGTCTATACGCGGCTTCATGCCGCGACCGGACGTTGACGACGCTGAAGATGGTCCCGATCGTCGAGGCGCTGGCGCCGCTGCGCAGGAAGTAGGACGGACCCGGGTCAGACGACGCCTCGGTGCCGAAGCGCGCCGATGTCGTCGGCGCTCAACCCCAGTTCCCCGAGAATCGCGTCGGTGTGTTCGCCGAGCGCCGGCGCGGCGTGGTCGGCCCGCCGCGCGGCGCCGGAGAGCCTGACCGGGCTGCCCACCAGGCGCAGCGCGCCGGCCGTCGGGTGGACGACGGTGGCAATCATGTCGCGCGCGGCCAGTTGCGGGTCGGCGAGCATCTCGCCGATCGTCCGGACGGCGCCGCACGGGACGCCCGCGGCGCGAAGCACGCGCGTCCACTCGCCACGGGCGCGTCTCCTGAGCAGCGGCGCGAGCAGCGGCAGCAGCACGCCGCGGTGCGCCACCCGCTGCGGGTTGGTCGCGAAGCGCGCGTCGGAGGCGAGCTCGGGAGCCCCCACGGCGTCCGAGAAGCGGCGGAACTGATCGTCGTTGCCGACGGCCAGCATGAGCAACCCGTCGCTGGCGTCGAAGGTGCCGTACGGAACGATGCTCTCGTGCGCGTTGCCCATGCGCGGTGGATTGTCGCCGGTGGCCAGCGAGCCCGCGGCCTGGTAGGTGAGCAGCGCCGCCACCGCATCCTGCATCGCAATGTCGACGTACTGCCCCTGTCCGCTGACGCCGCGCGCCAGCAGCGCGACCAGGATCCCCTGCCCGGCGAAGAGACCAGACACGAGGTCGACGATAGGCAGACCGAGCCGGAACGGCGGCCCGTCCGGGTCGCCGGTGATGCTCATGAGGCCGCCTTCAGCCTGGGCCACCGCGTCGTAGCCGGCGAGTTCCCGCAACGGGCCGGTCTGCCCGTAGCCGGAAATCGAGGCATAGACGAGGCGCGGGTGGCGCGGGGCGATCGACCGATAGTCGAGGCCGAGCCGCGCGAGCGTCCCGGGCCGGAAGTTCTCGACGAGGACGTCGGCGCCTTCGAGCAGGCGGTCGAGGATGCGGCGTCCCTCGGGCCGCTTGAAATCGAGCGTCAGGCTCTCCTTGTTGCGGTTCACGCTCAGGAAGTAGACGCTCTCGCCGTTGACGAACGGCGGTCCCCAGGCGCGCGTGTCGTCGCCGCGCTGCGGATGTTCGATCTTGACGACGCGCGCGCCCATGTCGGCGAGCATGAGCGTGCAGTAGGGCCCCGACATCACCCGCGTCAGATCGACGACGGTGACGCCTGCAAGGACGCGGGTGCTCACCGCGCCATCTTATGCCAGGCACGTGGGGCGCCGGCGCCTCGATTGACTGTCGGAACGATTGCCATATACTTGGCAACCACCATCAGTGTTCGCAGCCACACGTTCGCCTCGTCGGTGGCCGCGGAACGCGACGGCATCCTGCACGATGGCAGTGGCGTCGCTCGCCGGCCTGCTCGTTGCGCCGCCGGCGGGCGCGCAGACGGAGCAGGACCGGCCGTGCACGATCCTCTGCGCGCCCGAGCTGAAGCTCGAGCCGACGTTCACGATCGAGCATCTCGCAGGACGGCCGCGCCTGAACGTGGATGGCGCGGTCGAGCGCGTGCCGCGCGAGACGACGTTCGAGCTGATCCTTGCGCTCGACGTCCCGACCGAGATTCCCCGCATCGGACTGACGTTCGAGGCCATCCTGGTTCCGTTCGGCGAGAGGCCGGTGCACCCGTTCACGGGAGTCGCCGCCAGCGAGCTGCGGCGGTCGTCGATCCGCGACAACGGGATTGAGATCGAGTCGGAGCTCAATGTCGAGCTGATCGACACGGACCAGACCGCCGGCTGGGTGTCGTCGCATGTGGATCTGGTCGACAAGCTGAGTCCCGGGGAAACGCCCCGGGCGGGCAGCGTGTACACGCACAAGCTGAATTTCGAGTGGGACACCGCATTCCGCGTCTTCCACCGGCTGCAGCACGCGCCGTGGCTGCGCCGCGTGGAAGTGGAGCTGTCGCTCGACTATCTCGCCACCGGCCTGCCGAAGGCCGGCGACGTCATCGGCGGCGAACAGTACCTCGACAAGGCGAGCCCGTGGTCGCTGTCGTTCGTTTTCGTCTTTCCGCTCGCGCCGCTGGGTCCTTGACGCGGTGGAGTCGACCGAGGCTGAGATGCAGCAGGAGCGCGTGACGAGACGTTTCTGGCTCGCAGCATCACTCCTGACCGTGCTGCTGCTGGCGGAGGTGATGCTGCGAGCCACGGCGGCAACCACTGCGGCCGCTCAAGCACCCGGTCGGGCCGGTCAATTCACGGGCCGGGTGCTGAGCGCGTCTTCTGCGCCGGTCGTGGGCGGCGCGCCTGCCAATCCGGGCCATCCGGTTGCCGGCGCCATGGTCCATCTCGTCCCCGTCACGGCGATCGACGTCACGACGCGAATGACCGCCAGTGCGATCTACGCGCCGCCGTACCCGGCGGAAGCCTACGATGAACCGCTCGAGGACGCGATTCGACTGCGGGGAGCGGGATTCCCGCACGCCACGACGGACGCTCGGGGCAGCTTCGTCATGTCACACGTGCCCGACGGCCGGTTCTTCGTCCATGTGACGCCTGGCGCCACCGACACCGAGCACCTGCCCGGTGGGGACCAGAGCCGACGAAGCCGTCCAGCCGAGGAGTTGCGCGGCCGGTCGATGACGATCAAGGTCTCGAGCAGTCCCTCTGCAGCCGCCCGGTACGCCGGCAGCTCGACTTGTCTGTCCTGCCACACGGACAAGGAACACTGGAAGCAGACAGCCCACAAGCTCGGATGGACGGTGCCCGACGCTCCAGGGCGGATGCAGGACTATTCCCGACATCCGAAATATTTTGCCGCGCTCGAGTCCTTCCCAGCGGTAGAGAACTACGTGCGCGGAACGCGCCTCGAACTCGGCGACTACGACCCAGGCAGGGGTGACGACAAGTTCACGCTGCGAGCCTTCGGCGACCTCCGGCTGCCGATCGGGGCGGTCTATGCGGATGTCTATCTGTGGAGGAATACGGCCAACGGCAAGTACTCCATCACGATGGTGAATCGGCTGAACCCGCAGGACCCCAACAGCCCGGCCCACCTGGAGGTCAAGCTGCTCTACGGCGGGGCGGTCCACGACCAGCGGTACATCGTCTCGGTGCCGCCGGGACTGGGCGATCGTCAGGGGTGGTACACCGTGCTGCGGTACAACATGACCGGGCGCGACAACAGGCTGAACCGAGAGCGGCGCGTCTGGCAGGACTACAAGTTCTACATGTGGTGGTCGGCCGGCGCGGACACCCGATACGGAACGGCCGACGATAGGCTGACGGCGCCGCCGGTCAACGACAATGCCGTACAGACCATGTGCGCGAGCTGTCACTTGACGGGCTGGGAGCGATATCAGGACAAGACGACCGGTCAGTTTCTCGTGCGGGCCGTCAACGACCCGGGCGGCGAGATGAACATCGACGACGATCCGGAGCCGGACGAGATCAACATCGGCTGCGAAAGTTGTCACGGCCCGGGGTCCGAGCATGTGGCCAACGCCGGCCGCTCGCGATTCATCGTCAACCCCAGGTACCTGTCGGCGGAGCGGTCCAGCGTGGTTTGCGGCCGATGCCACGACCGGAGGCAGGGTTATGGGGGGCCGACCATTGGCTATACGCAGGCGATCAGCCAGGCAGGGGATCTCGCGAGGCCCGGAATCGGCCGCCACGAGCTGATTACGAAGTACACCGACCCGGTCAAGAAGGGGCCCACCATGCGAGGTCCGGGGCGGGAGGACAACATCTGGCCCGACGATGTCCACTCGAACAAGCCGCATCAACAGTACGCGGACTTCCTGAAGTCGAAGTTGTACCGGAACGATCGCGTGCTGGTCGCCTGCTCGGATTGTCACGACATGCACGGCGGCACACCGTACCCGCGCTGGCTCATTCACGACCCTGACGACTCCGCCTCCCCGCTCTGTCAGCGGTGTCACACGGTGGACGTGCTGTCTCACATGGAAACGAAGCTGAACGCGAAGATGAAGGGCCGGCAGACCCGTTGCATCGACTGTCATATGCCGGGCACCGCCAATACGGGGGGCATTGCCGGCGATTTCGGCAGGATGATCAAGACGCCGCCGTATGCCGTTGCGCAGGAGGAGGAGGACAACGCGTATTGGCAAGGTCCGTTGAAGTCCCATGTGTTCGACGTGCCGCGAAAGACCAACGTGGCCGTCGACGGGGTGCCTCCGGGCCGGGCGATGCCTGTTCCGTACACGGCCGCCTGCGGCACGTGCCACGTGGTGAGCGAGTTACCATTCAAGTAGTCGATGCTTCCGAGCTGGGCGCCGAACCTTCATCCACTCGTCGCGCACTTCCCGATCGTGCTGCTGCTGACCGCGGCGACCGCCGACCTGTTGAGTGCCGCGATCCGGCGACCGGCATGGCTCGTGCCGATGGCCGTCAGCCTGTATGTGACGGGCGCGATCATGGCGTTTGCGGCGTTCCTGTCGGGCACCCAGGCCGCCGATACGGTCTTTCTGCCGGGGATGGCGCATCCGATCGTGGATGCCCATCGTGCCTGGGCGCTGGCCACCACGCTGATGACCGGAGTCGTGGCCATGGTGCAGACGGCGGGGTTCATGTCTGGCGCGCCGTGGAACCGGCCCCTCCGCCTGGCGCTGGCCGTCGCGGGACTACTGGCGGCGCTCCTCGTCTACCAGACGGCGGAGCGTGGCGCACGGCTCGTCTACGAGCAGGGTGTTGGCGTCATCGGCGCTTCCGAACCTCGCCGGGGTCAGTAATCCAGCAGGCGCGTGTACTTGGCGATGAAGGACCGCCCGAGCAGCTCGTCGACGACAGGCTCGACGCGGGTCACGCGCCGAGGCGCGTGAGGCCCGGAACAGCGTCGAACGCGGCGTCGAAGCTCATGACGCGCGAGACGCCGTGCTCCTGCATGCTGGCGACGTGAATGGCATCGCGGGCCGAGAGACGCGGATACGCCAACACGAGCGACTTCGCGCGGTCGACCACCACGGTATCGATGGGAAACACCTCGTCGACCAGGTCGGTCAGCAGGTCGAAGGTCGGCTGAATTGCGTCGCGGCGGTCGATGGCTACGTAGCGATGAAGAATCTCCTGGAACACCTCGGCGTCGGTAACGAGTCGATCGCGCCCGAGCGCGACGCGTTCGAGGAGTCGCTGTGCATCAGTCTTGTGTGGGTGAGTCGCACCGACGAGATACATCGGCACGTTCGTGTCGATGAGAATCACGGCGTGGCCGACCCCAGGTAACCACGCTCGATCTCGGCGTGCATCTGCGCGAGGTCGGCAGTCGGAAACCGGTGGCGCGCGGCTCGTCGGATAGCCGACAGCTTCCGGTCGGCGTCCTTCGGCGAGGCCTGCCGCTGGGCCGAACGCAGGGCGCGGCGGACCCACTCGGCGACCGTCGTGCGCTCGGCGCGGGCGGTGCGCCGCAGCTCCCGCCACTCCGCCTCTTCGAGGAGCACCTGGAGTCGCTTAGCCACATCGCGAGCATATCTGACTCATCATGATGAGTCAAGCGGAGGAACCCCCGGCGGCGTTCCCGGCCCGGTGGGAGCGAACGAGACGCGGTCGGGTCTGTCGGAAGAGGCATGCAATCGCGGGGTTCACCCCAACGCGGCGGAACGTGGCATGCCGTCTTGTCTGTGAGTTGGTAGCTCGTTCTCAGAGGGCTTCGGCTCCGGCTCGGTCGGGCTTGAATGCCAAATCCGCGCCATTGGAGAGCAGGTCCGTTTTGAGAAGTCCGGTAGCATCAT